>Ga0115564_10000444_pt1 | contig 41349 bp, 53 predicted proteins | sample COGITO_mtgs_1105_7_FD_88680 | JGI IMG/M metagenome (GOLD analysis project Ga0115564, IMG submission 88680) | Pelagic marine microbial communities from North Sea - COGITO_mtgs_110523 | ecosystem: Environmental > Aquatic > Marine > Epipelagic | place: Germany:Helgoland, sampling site Kabeltonne...
ACATACAAATTTATCCTTATAATAATTATAAACAACTTTAGCAATATCATCATGTGCTCCACCTTCACGAACACTTTTATCAATCAATTCAGTCATAGATTCTTCCATAATTTTTTCATATTTATTATTATTATCTAATCTAGCCCAAAATCTAAGTGTTGCTTCTGTTATGGGATTAGAACAATGATTAAAAGATTCCCATTTAGATTGACATTGATCCAATGATTCATAACTAACACTTTTTTTACTAAAGTCATGAAACACATCAAATAATCCACGACTCGTATTTTTCAAGGCCATCCCTACTTTCAACCAATTTTCATAATTATCACACCTTTCTTCTGAGAAACATTCTAAAACAATTCGTTTAATCATGTCTCGTTTATCTTTCTGCATTTCATCTTTTAATTCTGAATATGCTTCTTCTTCTTCGGGATCTAAATCTAAATCATCCATATCATAATCATCATCTAAAATATTTAATCCTTGACTACTTTTACTCGGTTTCATTAATTCTTCTGAGTTTTCTAGATTGTTTTTATAAGTTATATTTTTTTCAAATTTTTTTGTCAAATAAAATAATTCTAATAATTCTCTATCAGTTTTATCGTATTTAACTATGTCATTATTTATATATACACTCGTAACTTTATATGGGTTACCATCTGGTTTTCCAGAACCATATATAAACCATCGCTTAACCTGTGTATCAAATATTTTTGTTATATCATTAATTGGGTATTTTAAACAAGTATCAAAAATATGATCGATTTTTGATGAACTTAAAATTTTGAAAAATTCATTAAATACTTTAAAATCTCCAATTATTTTTGGATATAATATATGAAGACCCTCTTTTATAACGAATCCTTCATCATTTGTTTTAGGTTCATCTTTTTCTTGAACATAACATTCAATATTGCCTTCAAAATCCATATTGTTTCTAATTTCTTTATTAATAAATTCAACTAATAAATCTATTGTTTTAGAGGTATATTGTCTCAATTTGGATGAACCATCAAATTCTAAATCTAAATCAATGTATAAAGGACATATTTGTGGAATTGCTTCAGTTAACGATAATGTTCCTTTATTTTTTATGAAATATTCATGGAACATATCACATGACTCTTTGACTAAATTATTGGGAAAACTATAAGTGCCACCATATTTATACTCTTTATTATTAAGGTTGGGTATAATTGTATGTGTTTTTTCATTTTCACCTGTGGCCTTATATTTTCCCAATAATTCGATCAAGTTCATATTTATTATATATATTTTTATTCTTCTAAATATTTTCAAATTATAATATATTATAATAAATTTATAATAATCGTTACAATATTCAATTTTGTTAAATGTGTTTTAATTATAAATTTCATATATTTTTAATATTATATATATATATATATAATGTACGCAAGAATATTACATATGCAACATAAACATTCAATTGCGAGAAGGGAAAAAATAAATATTGAAAATGGTAGAGTAGAAAGAGAAGAAAAACTGAGATTAGAAAAACTGAGATTAGAAAAACTGAGATTAGAAAAACTGAGATTAGAAAAGGAACCTGAACCTGAACCTGAACCTGAACCTGAACCTGAACCTGAACCTGAACCTGAACCTGAACCTGAACCTGAACCTGAACCTGAAAAGGAACCTGAACCTGAACCTGAAAAGGAACCTGAACCTGAACCTGAAAAGGAACCTGAACCTGAACCGGAACCTGAACCTGAACCGGAACCTGAAAAGGAAAAGGAACCTGAGAAAGCAAAAAGGGAACAAGATAAAGAACAAGATAAAGCTAAAAAGGAGAAGGCCACCCTAGCAAAGGCAAAGCGTGAAAAGGCAAAACAAGACAAACTTAATCAAGAAAAAGAAATTAAAGAAAGAATAGAAGCTGAATTAAATAAAGCATAAATGACATAGATCTAATATTTTCTTTGAATTAACTATAATTTTATTTAAATCTTCATCGGGTAATTCGTTTGATAATACATTAGATAAGTCTTGTTCATTTTTAACAGAAATACAATTATACCCATTTATAAATAAAGTACCTCTATTTATCCAATTTTCATGTAAAATTAATACACAATCATTGTATATTGCATCTAAAAAGGTATATTGAGTTCCACCACCATCATTTTTAATAGTTGATAAATCAATTACGTATTTAGTTTTTTTCAATAAATCTTTTCCATCTTTATTTATTTGAAGTTCTTTTGAATATTTACCTTCCCAATATGTTTCAAAATCTAATATTTTTAATTTATGATGAACATACAATCTATTTTCTTTTCCATATATTTTTATACATTTATTTTCGGGTAATAATTTATTTGCTTTTAATATTATATCTATATTTTTATCAAAATCTATTCTAGATATAGAAATAGCAAAATTATCTGTATATTCTTGTATAGGTCTTTCATATTTATAAAATGGATGATATATAAATGTTGATTCAATATTATAAGTTTCTTTTATAAATTGTTGAACTGTTTTACGAATAGTTATAATATCAAATGTTTTTAATAATTCATCTTTTATTAATGGATTATCTTTATTTTTAATTTCAGTTGGATCATGTATGACAAGTTTAGTTCCAGGTTTAAAATAGTTTAAAAATTGATAATAGTGTTTATCTAATGCTACAATCATAATATCATCAAGTTTAATTATATCTTCAATTGTTAAATTTTGATATTCTAATTCAAAACCAAAATTTCTTTTCTTTTTTTCACTTCTTTTTCCAATTTTATAAATATTAGAATTATTGAGTAATGATAAATGTACTGAGAAATTAACCCACCCACCATAAATAGGTTTAGCCATAAAAATTAAATTCATTTACAACTATATATTATATTAATAACAAATTTTAATCGTAATTAATTTGAAAACATTTTAAAGAATTGAGTATAAAAAAGATATATTATAAACAATGTCTCAATTGTCATTTATGTTGGCGAAAGAATATTCCGAGGGTATGAAAACACCTAAAGGTTTCACAGAGTATGCTCCATTAAATTGGTTGATGTCAGAAAAACTCGATGGGTACAGGGCCAGATTTAATCCTGTAACAAAGAGTTTTGTATCACGTCAAAACAAACCATACACTGCCCCCCAATGGTTTACAGACTTCATGCCAAAAATTGATTTAGATGGAGAACTATTTTGCGGACGTGAGGGATTTCAAAAAATGGGGGCAGTGAGGAAAAAGATCCCCGTAGATGAAGAATGGTTTAAAATTAAGTATTATGTATATGATGCCCCTGAATTAGAAGGCACTTTTTCAGATAGGTATAAATTTATAAGTAAAATAGTATCGGAGGCTCAAACAATTTGGTCATTGATCCAAGATTCTAAACCGATTCTAAAAGGTGTATCTTGTCCACTTGTTCTAACAATGCATTATAATGTTCAAAACATTGGACACATGAAAGAGTTCTATAATAAAGTATTAGACATAGGGGGCGAAGGAATTATGCTGAAAGATCCACAATCTATGTATGAAAATAAGAGATCCAATTATTTATTAAAATATAAACCAAATTTTGATGCCGAGGCAATTATTATTGGGTATAAACCAGGTTCGGGAAAATATAGTGGAAAACTTGGATCATTCATATGTCAACCTCTATTATCCAAGGGTGTTTATCAAGTTTTGGATAAAGTTAAGGACCACGAATTTGCTACATCGGGGATGGATGATGCTATAAGAGAAAGCTATAAAATGACACACCCGATTGGAACTATTGTAACCTATGAATATTCGGGTTTTACAAATACGGGAAAACCCAGGTTCGCAAGATATATAAGGATTAGAGATGATGTATCAATCAAAGAGGAAATCATGGATACGAGTGTAACGGGTGATAAACATGTAAAAAATTGTATTCAAATATTTAAATCACTTTCAAATCATGAAAAAATGAATGGTGAGGGTTTTAAAAGTGGGGCATATAATAAAGCCGTGAAAGCAATTGAACTAATGAAAGACGATTCTGAATTAACTTCTGAAAATCTTCTAAAAGTCAAGGGTATTGGTCAGAAAATTGTCGAAAAAGTAATGACTATCATTGAAACAGGAACTTGTCCCATGTATGATAATATTAAAGATATAAAAGACCCAAAAGAAGAATTTATGAAAATTCATTCTATAGGTCCCGTGAAAGCAAATAAACTGGTTAAAGATGGATTTACATCTATTAAGCAATTAACAGAATGTGAAAATATAGGAGAATATTTGAATGAAACACAAATAAAAGGATTGACATATTATGAAGATCTCCAACGGCGTATACCATATGAAATGATTCAGACACACGAGAAAATCTTGAAAAAGGTATTGGAAACAATTGATCCAATGGCAGAATTAACCATTGCTGGTTCTTATAGAAGACAATGTAAGGATAGTGGAGATATTGATGTTCTAATAAAAACACCATCAGTTAAAAATAATTCAATATATAAAAAATTCATAGATGTATTGTCTAATGGTGATATATTTAATGGTCATAATTATATGCAAACAACATTGAGTTTGGGTCCTAAAAAATTTATGGGTGTGTGTCAAGAACCTGGTTCGTTCGCGAAACGAATTGATATTATGTTTACTAAACCAGAGGAATATCCATTTGCTATCTTATATTTCACGGGGTCTAAAGATTTCAATACAAACATGAGAAAAGATCTATTATCTAGAGGATTGTCATTGAATGAATATTCATTAAAAGATAATGTAACCAAACAAAGTGTGGATCATGTGTTTGTAAGTGAACGAGACATCTTTGATTATATCAAATATGAATACGTTGAACCCGAAAACCGATAAATAAAAAAATATTAAAATAATATATTATTATATGAAAGCAAAATGTCCAAATATAGATAAAGATACATTAAATATATTAAAAAAAATAAGTATTAATCCAACAATTAATAATAGAATACTTATTTTTTATTGTATATGTATTATTGTTAGATTATTATTAGCCAAATTAGCATATACATATAAAGATAAATACTGGCTTCCATATTTGACTATTATGATTAATGTATTTATAATATATAGATTAAAAAATAATTTATATGGAAATTGGTGGTGGTCAAGACCCTTCCATTTAGTTATATCAATATTATTAGTAATTGTATCAATATTAATTATAATTGGGAAAATGAATAGTAAATATATATCATATTTATTATTTATCGATGTTATGGGTGGTTTTATAAATTCTTTATTAATTACCCGCTGTTAAATATAAATCATTTTAAATAATAATAATATTTTTTTTTTAAATTTGATAATATTTAAATTTATAAATTCATAATTAAACATATCATGAATATAACTTTTGGGAAATATCGCAATAAATCTTATAATTATATATTAAATTTAGAACCCAGTTATTTAAAATGGGTTTTAAATCAATCATGGTTTAAAATAAATCATTTTAATCATTATGAATATTGTATATATATTATGGAAATTCATACAATAGATAATAATAAAGATTTCATAATATATACAGATGGAGCATGTCGTAATAATGGTAAGAAAAATATGCCAGGGGGTATAGGTATTCATTTTTCTCATAAAAATATGATGAAAATGGATGATATAAGTGAAAAATTAAATATAAAAAGTTCAACAAATAATATAGCCGAATTAATGGCAATTAAACGAGCCATGGAATTAACAAAAGAAATTTATAATGTAAAAATATATACTGATTCTACTTATTCAATAAATGTGATAACTAAATGGTATGATATGTGGATAGATAAAGGGACCATTGGGGAAAAAAAAAATATAGATATTATCAAACCTATATGTGATATGTATAAAGAAAAAAAAGTAGATTTAATTCACGTGAAAGCACATACAGGTAATTTGGACGAACACTCCATTGGTAATATGATAGCTGATAGATTGGCAACTGAATCGTTAAAACAATAATATTATAATATTATAATAATTAATAATGGATAATACTACTATAGACTGGCAAGATTATGATTCGGAAGATGCCGAATCTGAAGGTTATGGTAACGAAGGTAATTACGGAATTGGACAAAATATGATAAAGAATCAAGAAGAAATTATAAATAGTATTAGTAATCTCAGTAAATCATTAAAATTCAATTTAAATTCTAATACGAAACAAGAAGAATTAGATATGAGTTATTATATGTTAAATTCAAAATCTATACAAACAGAAAATTCAAATAATATAGCTTCTCATGATTTTGGAGCAAAAAATGTTGTATATTTAAAAATTATGAATATAAATCATGTATTACCAACATGTCATTATATAGAGGTAATTGCCCACAATTTACATAACCATATGTGTATTAAAAATTATGAAAATACGAATTTAATCGCAACGATACCTGGTTCTAGAACCGAAGGAGGTCTTGTAGATATGTCTAATAGTACACATATTTTTGAAAAGAATTTTTCCCATCAACCAACACATATGCTTTTTTTAAAACATTTTCAACTACATATTAAAATGATAAACATAACTCAAGGTTCACATACACATTTAGAAGGAGAAGAATTAGAAATATATCCACATATTGATCAAAGGCTTTTACCAACGGAACAGGAGTCAACTTCAGAGAAATCTCATGATCATTATATGTGGGTTTTATTAAAAGTAGGAATATTAAAAGTTTAATATATTTAAATATAATATATATATATATATATATTATATTATATAATGAATATTGGAAGAAATTTAAATGAATTGAGAACTGATGCTACAAATGGTTTATATCAAAATTTAAATTATCAAACAGAAAGAATTACAAAAAAAAATTTAATTATAGATACGGCATTTTGTTCAAGTGAAGAAAATCCAAATGAAGATTTCAATGAATTTAAATGGCATGGTGGGGCTGCAATTAATTTTAGAACAGAATTAGGGGAAAAATTAATTATAGATAAATTGAGTGAAGTTTATATTGATAATATATCTTTTTATAATTTGACCGCTGATTTGACAGAAAGTACTGGGACCCCCCCTGTGACTACCCATATATATCCAATATATTTAAAAATTAATGAATTCCATACAGAAAATTATAGTAATGTACCCCATATGAAAGGTAGTACGGTGTTGACAGAAGAATGGACTAACGGTAAAGTATATCAATCATCTAAATCAAAAAAAATGAATTATTTAACAACTATCAACCCAATGACGATCGAAGGTATTAATTTTTCCATTTCCTTTTACGACGATAAATTAATAATGAATTCAGTATTTTCCAATGATGTGGATAAAAATCCAACCGGTCGCGCAATCATAGAATTAGTTATTGTATCTAAAGATTAAATATTTAACATTTTAATTTTTTTTTCATATGTCTTTAATAAATTAGATTTTCTTGTAATTTTCACAATATGATAATTTCTTTTTAAATAACAATCAATAAATTTTTTTTTATCTATATCTTCTATAAATTTAACATCAGCAATTTTTTCTAATAATAATTTATTTTGTATTCTTACAATATTTACAAATATATCCATTTTATTATTATTATTAGTTTATCATTATTATTTTATCATTATAAATATCAAATTAAATTGTTTTTGATAGATTATATACATTTGTTAAATGTAATTTTTGAATACAATTTTTCATTTTCTGTAAATCACATTTTTCTCTCGTATTCATTAATTCAGTCCACATAGTATTATCCATATATTCTAATTTATGTGATTTAATACTTTTTTTAAATGAACCTTGAATACTATCAATCACATTAAATAAATGTTTATTATCAATATTATGTTTAATCATTAAACAATGCTTATGCGATATTTTCCAATATTTTTTTAGATATTGTTTCCTCAATTGTTCAATTTGTTGATTATCATAGTTTGTCATTATGATAATATTATATGATATTTATTTAAGTATTTTCATCATTATATATCCCCATTGTGGGTAAATTTATTAATATAACATTTTCTAATGTCCTTATATATGATTCTGTATAAGTGAAACCTCTATTCATAAATTGAATCATATATCCTCTATAAATATTTTGTAATTTGTTAAAATGAATTTTATCATTATCAGATAAATTATGATATATAGTTTCGTCCATGATAATATAATTTGTCAAATATTATTTATATATATATATAATATCAAAATATCAAATTATTTAGGAATATATAATATATTTTGATTATTTTTATTGTAAACAGAACTAATGGATATTCCATATATCATTGTTAAGAAAGCAAATATGACTATAAAACTATTTATAGATGAGAAATTCATATATATATATATATATAGTTTAAATAAATAAAAATATTTATATTTAAATTATAAATGAACTTAGAACAAATAAACTCTTTGGGTGAAGGGCAATTAAATGCTTTAATAATTAAATATAAATTTTACAAAGGTGATATACATAAATTAAATGTGGAACAAAAAAGAAAATTAGTTAAATTATTCCTAGAACAAAAAATGAAACAACGTGAAGAAAAAACTCAAGAAAAAACTCAAGAAAAAAAAGTAAATGTATCCCGTAGAATGTCTCAACCAAATATAAATGTGAATAATATTAAAAAAGAAAACAGTGTATATCAAAAAAGAGATAGGAGAATGTCTGACCCTATAACTCCCCAAGAACAAGTTGAGGCCGTCAAGGAACATCGGTTAAAAGAATTAAAACAACAACAATCGGAAAAGATTAAAAGAGAATTAAATCAAAATATGCCTAAATATGATAAAATCGGATGTTATCCATCTGTCCCCAGATTGGTATGTATTGGAGATGTACATGGTGATTTAAAAGTTTCACTGATCTCTTTAAAATTGGCGGGGGTTATATCCAAAGATATCTATACTCATAATTTTAATATAAATACAATTGAATGGATTGGTGGATCAACTTGGATCATACAAACAGGAGATCAAATTGATAGGTGTCGTCCATCAAGTTTAGCTAAAGATTGTATAGATAAATTTGATGAAGTTGTTGAAGATGAAGGTTCTAATATGTTAATTATTAAATTATTCCAAACATTAGATCAGAAAGCAAAATTAAAAGGTGGTCGTGTTATTACATTATTAGGTAATCATGAATTAATGAATGTAGATCGTGATTTTAGATATGTATCCCCAGCTGAATTCTTAGAATTTGTCCCTGAAAAAGATAGAAATTCTAAATTAACAAAAGATGGTTATCCATTGGGTTATTATCATAGATTAAAAGCATTTGAGAGAGGTGGGTCAGTGGCTAAATTTTATGCAAATAATAAAAAAAGTGTAGTTCAAATTGGTTCATGGTTATTTGTTCATGGTGGTATTAGTCATGAATTATCTGAAAAATATACAAATATGGAAATCAATCATGTTGTTGGGAAATGGTTAGAAAAAGAAGCAAATGAATTAGAAGAAAATGTATTTGATGAAATATTTAGACAAGATGATGATATTAGTCCATTTTGGTGTAGATTATATGGGGAAGATGATGGTGAAGGTGAAAATACGAAAGAAGGTTTTGAACATCTTTTAAAAATATTAAATAAACGAAATAAAAGAATTATGGAAATTAAAGGTATGGTTATTGCTCATACACCTCAATTTATGAATGATATGTATTTAAATTCTTTATATGATAATAGATTATGGAGGATAGATGTTGGTATGTCAAGAGCATTTGGGGAGCATGATATGTGTGGTGATAATAAATATCGCCAAATACAAATATTAATCATAAATGATGATAAAACATTTGAAATTAAAAGGCAACCCTTTCACGGAAGACAGCCGAGTCCAGGTATGGGTCAAAATGCTGAATTTATTAAACCATCCTTTATAAAATAATTAAAAATATAATTATATATATTATAATAATGGCACATGTATTAAATGAAGAATTAGAAGAAGGTAATAATAATGATATATTATCAATGTTATTGAATAGTGGTGTAGATCCAAATGATTTTCGTGAATCTATGAGTCCATTAATTATTGCGTATCAAACAGACAACATTGAAGCCTTTGATTTATTATTATATTATGGAGCCGATCCAAATGTAGATGAAGGAAATGGATTAACTATATTTACTTCTATTATTCATTTAATATTAAATGATATAACTTATCATAGATTAAATCAAGATGTAGATCATTATAACTATATTATTAAACAATTGTTATTAAATGGAGCTTCTATGAATATTGGTAATCCTACAGCATACACATATATTTCAGATTGGTCTAGTATGTATAGTGATAATGCTTTATTGGGTATAAGAGATGAAAATGATATAGAATCACAACAAATTATGAGACAACTAATTGTAAATATACAAATAGAAATAATTGATGGATTAGAAGAAGAATTAATGTTTGATACATATTTAACTAAAAAAAGATCTGCGGTAGCAAAATCACAACTTCCAGATAATATTATGGAGAATGTGTTTAAATATTTAGATAATGATATGACTATAGAATTGGGTGAAACACTTTTAGATGAGAATCGTGATATGGGTGGGTATGATAGATATGATTCCAAAGAAACATATAAAGATTATAAAAAGAAAAAACAAAAAAAAACTAAAAAAAAAAGATATAAACAAAATAAACGAGAAAATAAAAGAATGGCTGAATTTATAGAAACTATGAAAGAATTTAAATATTAAATCATACTATAATATAAATATGGATATTACTCTGAATAATATTATAAATATAAAAAAAGATATTATCTATCATGCAATAAAAAATACTATAGATATAAATATAAATGTTTTAGATATATATAAATCTAATTCAGAACAAATATACAGTATTGGACATTATTATATTCTTAATTTTAAATTTAAATTAAATGATATTATTCCCGAAGATATCATAGAAAAAGGTTATGAAAATATAGATTCAGGTTTATATTTTCACAACGTTGCAAATTTCGGTGAATATTCGGGTATTATGAATATGATTTGTAATTTTAAAGATTTTGTAAAAATACTCCAAATTGTAATAGATATTATTCATATTGAAAAAATAACATATCGTAATAAACAATCATTATCTTTAACTAAATTATTACATCCAAGATTATCAACAAATGTTCGAGAAGAAATATCAGAAGATATCATTTTTAAAATTATGGGTTATTTTTAATCAACTTTTTTCATTCGTTTTATAGCATCTCTTATATCATCAATTGATGGTGGATTATATTCAATATCATTTTTCATAATTTTTTTATGATTTGTTTTAATGATATCTTTGATACTTTTTTTTTTAACATTAAATACAGGTAATGGTGGTGGTGGTGGTATAGGTTTCTTTTTTACAATAGGTTCATTTTCATCTATAAAACTATATTCATTTAAAAATAAAGGTAAAGATATTTTTGCTTGTAATAAATTAGATTGAATATAAAAATTATCATCATATTCCCATATTCCAGAAATATTAATTATAAAATTACCATATACATTTGAAGGTATATCATTAATGATATTTTTATCATCATCATAATATAAACATTTCATTATTTTTAATCTAATTTTATCTTCCCTTATAATATCAATGATATGTTTAGATTTAAATTTTTGTTTAATTAATATTTGAATTTTAAAAATATTATTTATAAAATTATTTATATTATTATCATTGTTTTTATTTATAAATGATAGTTCGATATTATTTTTACCATCTTTTTCTTGGATACCATAAGGAACATATAATTTAGGTGTTTGGAATACTAATTGTTTTTTAAAATATTTAATGGGATAAAATGAAAAATCATTCGAAAAACGAAGACATTTACCTATTAATAAATTATCTACATCAATTATGTCTTTTGACAAGATCATATTTATATTATTATATTATTATATTATTAAATATTTAAAAAATATTTACTAAATTATTTTAATAAAGATATTAATGACAGATAATTTAGACGATACTTTACTTTGTGGTATATGTAATGAAAAAATAGATATATCATATAAACACAAACTTAAATGTAATCATGAATTTCATTATGAATGTTTATATAATAGTTTTAAATACGATTGGATTAAATGTTGTCCATATTGTAGAAGTGAAAATAATGTATTACCTTTGGTAAATGGTATTAAAAAAATAAATAAAAATATACATGATCTAACTTTATCCAAAGAATATAAAAATATACCTTGTGATTCTAAATTAAAAACGGGTAAAAATAAAGGTAATCCTTGTAATAAAAATTGTGAATTGGGTTATTTTAAATGTAAACGACATAAAAATCAATAAATCGTTTTTAAAATATTTATCATTTCTATATAATCCCAATCTTGTTCATAACATATTAATTTAATCAATTGTATATTTTGAATTTTCAAATAAACATCTAATTGTTTAATAAATTTCATATTATATTTTTTATAGTAATATAATTATTAAAAATAATCAAATTATTATTTTTGTAATTAAAAAATAATATAAAAAATATAATATAATTATGTATATGAATAATATGAACGGCAATATATCACAACAAGATATATTACAATTTAAGTCTCATGTGAAAGATTGGTTATCTATAGATGTAGAGATAGCTCAACTCCAAAAACAATTAAAAGAATTGAAATTAAAAAAAACAAAAGAATTGGAACCCAAAATAACTTTGTTTATGGTTCATAATAATATTAAGGATTTAAACACAGAAAATGGGAAATTAAAATGTTCAGAAAAATTAACCAAATCGGGTTTAAGTTCTAAACATATCCGAGATAATCTATCTAAGGTATTAAATGATGAATTTATAATTGATAAAGCAATGGATGAAATTTTAAATAATCGAACTATTAAAAAAACATATCAAATAAAGAAAGTGAAAAAATAAAATATATTGTATATATATATATAATGGAAAGAGGATACATAATGGTTATTCATTCGTCAATTATTGGAGTATTATTATACTTATTTATGTTATTTGTTTTAAAACAAAATCCAATTGTAGCTGAAAATAGAAGTATAGTCTTATCAAGTATAGCATTGATATATATGGTTGTATTCGGTCATAAACTCCCCACATCTATTAATCCAAATTTATAATTTACATATATTATAAAATTTAACATTATCTAAAATACTATAATTATTTTTACCCGAATGTTTACTCATTTCTTTAAAACTAATAAATTTAAATTTATTATTTGGTTTATATGTATTTCTTTGTTTAATTCTCAAACATTCAATACTTGTATCTAATACGAGAATTTTTTTATTATTATCAGATTTTAAAAATACCTTTCCATAGAGAGTATTATCCATTTAAATTATATATTATATAATGTTAAATAATATTTATATATATTTTTTAAAAAGAATCTTAATCTGGTAAAACTTATATATGGTGCATCCCATCCTGTAATGAAGAGGCGTAATCTCTTTCACTTTGTTGAATTCTTCTATATTCTTCTCCAAGTAAACGTCTTCTACGATTTCGCGAATCGTATAAGGCAATTACAGGTTCTTTGAAATCGTCTATATTAGTTCTACATAAAGGACATCTAGGATTTATAGCAAGTGCTTTACGGGCACATTCAAAATGAAACTCATGATTACATATAGTAGTATATAATGAACCATTTGGTTTTTCTTTACCTTGGCTATAATATCTTAATGGTTTTAAACATATGGCACACTCATCCATACCATCTTCGGCCGTATCAAATAATTCATCGTCTTCATCTGAACTATCAAAGTTTGAGGGTGGTGATATAAATATATCACCCGTATCACCCCAACCCCGTTGTCTCAGTCTTCTTTTTCTAGTCATTAAATTTCTTTTTCTAGTCATTAAATTTCTAGGCATTCTATATATATATATATATATATCTAACATTTTTTATTTTTATCTTTGGGTGGTTTAATTCCACGTTTAGTATAAATAGAACTCGTACATATTGGATATTCAGCTCCTTTATTACTCTTTTTTAATGTTGAACGGACAGCTTGAATACATTTACAATATTTACGATTTAATTCTTTGGATAATTTTTTATAATTTTTTAAAGATAATTTACCTTTTTTATTTTGTTTAATAAATTTGTTATATTTTTTATCTGACATAGTTTTCTTATAAGATTTCTTTTGTTTAGTTTTAATCTTTTTTTTAGTTTTTTTAGCCATATATTAATATTAATATATTATTAATAATATAAAATGAATGAATGGTTGATATTAGGTATAATAGGATTAATAGTTGGATCAATAGGTGGAATATTAGGTGGTGGAGCTGATGTCATTATAGTTCCCTTATTATTATATTTTGGATTCACATCTAATATTAAAACAGCAATAGGTTTAAGTTTAGCATCATTGTTACCACCTATTGGTATATTTGCAGTATATCAATTTTATAAAAATAAATATATATAAATATGAAAAATATCTACCAATCGTTTTTTGTAGCAATATGTTTTACGATCGCATCCTATTATTCATCATTGTATGCGGTTGATTTTCCACAAAAAACATTACAACATATATATGGTGTATTTTTAATAATTATAGGTATATTAAGTTTTTATTAATTATATTTTTAATAATTATATATATATTAAATATAGTATGAAGATATTTGTATTAGGATTATTTGCTACAATATTAGGTGTTTTATCATTTTTAAATATTGTATATAATATAAAATTAAGTGGTAATACTCATAATTTTAGTTATAAATCATTGATATTATCATTATCATCAAATTTACTTTGGTTAATATATGGTTTAAAAAAAAAAGATAAATCAATAACCACAATGGGAATTATTTATATAATTTTAAATTTATATATAATTTATAAAAAAATAAATTAAGCATGTATATTTATAGGCATATTATAATGTTTACACCACTCAATACATTTTAATTTATTTTTATAATTATTATTATTAGTGCGTTCATTGAAATTTAAAATATAATTAATATTATTTATTTGATTTTTGACAAATGTTTCATTGTATTTAAATAGATCATGAATAAAATGATTAGATACTTTTATATTTAAATTGTATCTATTATCCCAAAATTCTAACATTGAAGCAATAATATCTTTATTAGTTTTATACTTTTTACATACTATATATTTTTCGGAATTAGATGGACGACTTGTTTTGGGTTTTATAAATATGATTTCTTCGAAACACAAACTAAGTATATATAATAATTGTATGGTATTTAAATAAAATATATCAAATATTTTTAAAATAAAAGAACCACCTTCTTCTAAACAAATTAAAGCCAAATAAATTTCAGAATATATTAATTCAAATGAATCTCTTTCTTGATTATTATAATCCCCCATTATATCTATACCTCCATCAGCAGTAATTAATTCACACCTTTGAATGTTATTTTGAATATTATTAATTATATTTATATTTGTTAAATCGCCATCATTAGATAGATTATGAGTATATTTAATATTATATTTATTTAATATTTTATAATTCCAAGAAGGAACTTTAGTAGATGTAGATATTAAAGTATTTCCATATATATTATAACAAAGAGACATTTCAGATATATATTGTATAAAACCACCTGGAGCTTCAGCCATACATAAAATATTTTTATATTTGTAAAAAAGATCACAATCTTTCAATATTTCACATAATTTAAAGTATGAACGACTTATTGGATTTTTTTTACAAATATTATTTCTATTTGAAGTATAAATATTTTCATATTTATTTCCTTTTTTTTTATAATATTCCCAATTTTTAAAATTATCTATTTTATTTTTAGTATTATATAATTGTTCCCATAGACTTTTAAAAATTATAAAATTATTTTGAATTGACCCATACAATATTAAAATATCGTTTGTATTATTTTTAAGTGTATATTTATTCATATTAAATCATATTAAATTATATTTAAATCAATAATAAGCAAAAATACTATTGTATATATTTATATATATCGATAAGATAGAATATTCATAATAAATAACTTTGTAATATGAATTAATAGAACTTTGTTCTATTTGACTTAATTGTTTAATCATATTAAATTTATGTTTATTAATAATATAAGGTTTTTTGGAAATAAAAATTATAAATTCTTGTATTAAATCTTTTAATTTAATATTGGAACAAATTAATAACATAGACATTTCTTTAATTTTATCAATAATATTAAAATTATTAGTAAATATATTATAATATATATATTGAATTATATCACTAAGTAATATATTTTTAACATTGTTTTTATTTTTTATAAAAATAACAATAGATCTACTTCTAATTGGACTTATAACATAATTAAAATTATTTGTACATATAATAAATTTAAATCCATTATATTTTTCATACATTGATTTTAAAGATTTTTGTATATCATTTTTAATATATTCATAATTATATAAAATTATATATAATATATGATTATCGATCATTTTATTTTTTATTATATTTTTTAAAAAATCAATAATTTCATATTGTAAATTAAAACAATTAAAAGCATAATAATATTTACTTTTATAATATTTAATATAATTATAAGTATCAAAAATTAATTTATTTTCAGGGTAAATTTCATCTATTATATTTTTAAAATATTCATATGTATTCAAATATTTGTGGTAAATTATTAAATGTGGATGGTTTTTATAATTTAATAATTTACGACAAATATCAATTTTCATAAAAAAAAAATATTATATATATATATATATATAATAATGAATTTTGAAAATATGTGTGCTCCACTCCAGGTTTATGTTCTAATATGTTTACTAAGCTTTATATTACAATTACACGCAACTTATACGAGTAAACCTTGGTCTTGGGTTAATCGTAATAAATTAAGTTTATTCCTGTCATTCGTATTTAATTTAGTCATATTCGTATTCTGGGGTAAGGTTATCCACAGTTTATGTTTGACTAAAGATAAAGATTTAGCATGGATTTTAATTTTTGCTCCAATCGTATTAGCATTATTTATGACGGTATTAATGTTGAGTGGAATGTTTGTTGAAAAAGTCGGTGATGAACTTAGATAATTAAATCCATTTCATGTAATTTCCAATAATCATAACTATTAATAATACTTCGTTTAATAATAAATGGTATTTTTTTTTGTTTCAATTCTTCTTCAACTATTTCTTCAATTGTATTATATTTTTCAAATCCTTTAATATATGGCAACGACCCACTATTAATTTGTTCACACCTCATAATCATAACTGTAGTTTTTTCATATTTATTTAATATTGGTTTAGTTATATTTTTATTTTTATCATAATTTTCAATATTGAAATCTATATCTAAAATTTCACTCTGTGAATTTGCTTCATATATTTCTCCAAATTCATCGTCATTTAATTCATTACCCATATCATTATCCATTTATATTATATATATTATTATAGTTATAAATAATTTTCAAATTTTAATTTGATAATATATATATATAAAGTATTTGTAATAATATATAATATAATGGGTATTAAATCATTAACTTATTTAATTAAAACAAAGGGATCCCCCGAATGTATAGAGACAAAAAATTTAAATGAATTGGCGGGTAAACGAATCGCGATAGATGCATCATTATTTATTTATCAATCATTAATAAATATAAGAAGAGATGGAGATTTTCTTAAAAATAAAAGAGATGAAGTTATAAGTCATCTAATGGGTATATTTAATAAAACATCACATTTATTATCATTAAATATTAAACCAATATATATATTTGATGGAAAACCACCCAAAGAAAAACAAGAAATAATTAATATAAGAAAGGAAAATGTCAGAGAATACAATCATCAATTAGAAACAGAAACTGATATTGCAAAAATTCATGCTTTAAAGAAAAAAACAGTAAGAATCACGTTTGAATATATAGATGAAATCAAATCAATGTTAACTTTAATGGGTGTACCTTATATTCATATGGATGGAGAAGCCGAGGGGTTAGCATCAGAACTCTGTAGAATGAATTATGTAGATTATGTTATGACAGAAGACATGGATTCTTTAGTATTTGGTTGTCCAATGTTAATTAGAAAATGTATTAATAAAAATTCAAGTAAAGATAGTATTAGTGTATTTAATTTAAAAGAAATATTAAGTTCATTTGATATAACATATGAACAATTTATGGAGTTATGTATTTTATGTGGTTGTGATTATTGTTCAAATATAAATAGAGTCGGAAATGTGACAGCATTTAAATTAATTAAACAATATGGATCAATTGAAAAGATAATAGAATATAACAATAAATATCATAAATATGATATACCTGATGATTATATAGAAAAATTTAATACATCCAAATCATTATTTAATATATTTAATGGTAAAATTGATATTGATAAAATTGATATACATAATTCCGAAATAAATTATGAAGAATTAGAAAAATATTTATCACATAAAATAGAAATGCCAATGCATAAAATTAATATACATATAGAAAAAATAAAAAATGGATTAAATGTAAGTATTTAATATATTAAATATATATATGTTAAAACATATTATAAAAAGTATAGTAATATATTTGATAATAATAATATTTATAATTTTTTTATATAATTATTCTAATATATTCATATTTACAAATAATTACAATCATAAATCTTTAAAATGTAATCATTATAAATTTAAATCAGATGAAGAATATAATAAAAGAACAACTGAATATAATAAAGATGGATATATGAAAGATAAATTAAGTGATGAAATGAATAATAATTGGAAAGTAAAAGCAAATAAAATTAAAAATATAGAGATACAATATATATTAAATGAATTAAAAGATCATATTAAAAAACCATTGAAAAATGCCGAAACAATAAATAATATTCATAATATATCAGTTGTTACTATGTTTAGATTTGAGGATGATTACTTAGATGAATTCTTACATTATTATATTATGCATGGAATAACTCATTTTTATTTATATAGTAATAAAAATAAAGAAAATACAAAAAAGATATTACAACAATATATAGATAAAGGATATGTTACTTTAATAGATTGGAATGATCATCCGAATGATAATAGAAAAAAATGGAATGATTACCAAGAAGTAAGTATACAAAACTTAGCATTTTTAGATTTTAATAAAAACTATAAAAATCAAACAAAATGGATAATAAAGGTTGATATAGATGAATTAATATATTCAGGTGATAAAAGTAAAATAAAAGATATATTAGATAATACAAGTGAAATATATATAGAAGTTCCAAGAACTGATTTTGGTTCAAGTAATCATATTAATAAACCAGATGGATTGGTACTTGAAAATTACACACGTTCGGAAGAATCGAGTAGTAATATAAAATCAATAGCATTAACAAAATATATTTCAGATAAAGATTATGGTGATCCTCATTCATTTATTATGTTAGAAAATAACTGACAATTATAAATCCATGTAAGTATTTAAACAAATATCTATAATTAAACAATATGGAAAATTGTACAATATGTTTATCTGATATAAATGATGAAGAACAATTACAAATTGAATGTGGACATACATTTCATAAACAATGTATATTAAATTGGTTTAGAAGTCGTAATTCTAGTGGAAATTGTCCTTTATGTAATGATAATCCACATACACGTTCTAACCAAAGTAATAGAATTAATACATATTATGGTTATAATAATTTACACGTTTTGTATAATCAAAGGTATAATTTAATCAAAAAAAAAATAATGAAAGATGAAGAAACTAAAAAAACACATATAAATTGTATTCAAAGAATAGAAGATTATAAAAAAGAAGAAAAAGAATTAAATAAGAATATACAAGAATTAAAGAAAGATGAATATTATAAAAAAATAAAAAATGATATAGATAAGTCTTATAAAAGATTATGGACGGTTAAGCGTCAATCATTAAAAAATAAATGTAAAATAATATCATTATATCCAATTATTTTTACTTAATTATTATATTTTATATATTTGTCACAATTTTTAATTTTCTTTTTTTTTGTTTTCACTTTTAAACAATAAACTTCTTTAATATGAGAACCATTCGGGCATCTCTTTTTTTTTGTTTTATTTATTTACACAGCGATACTTCTCACATTTACGACCTTTTGAACATTCATTATCAACAGAGCAAACTCTATCCCCATCCAGACCGCTTCCGCGCATGTTAAGAAAACCAGTAGCCACGGCCCCTTTTTCAGCACACGGTTGATTATTATCCCCTTCAATGTAATTCTCACATCTACGATTGCCCAGGCGATTATTACCAACACGATAATCCTCATCTTTACAAGCACAATCTGGACGTGCCGTGAACCATTCACATTCACTACCTTGAGCTTCTCCTTGGCAACTCCACATATCTTTATAACTAGTATAACAACTATTGTCTGACGCTTGCTTATTGGGAGTCTCTGATTCACTATAAACTTTATTAGATGGATTTCCATGACATCCGCCACCATCTCGCAAATTTCTATTGGGAATCTCGTGACCAGGTTTATTATTGTTACCCCTTACGTAGTTATGTTTGCCTCCAACTTTTTTAACATTATTATTATTAACATTATTATTATTAACATTATTATTATTAACACCTTTAATCATCGTTCTCAAAAACCATCCAATTAGGAAAGCCACAATTACCATTAATATTTCTTCAATCTTTAAATTCATTATATATATATATAAAATATAAAAATTAAAAAATAATTATTTTTTATATTTGTCACAATTTTTAATTTTCTTTTTTTTTGTTTTCACTTTTAAACAATAAACTTCTTTAATATGAGAACCATTCGGGCATCTCTTTTTTTTTGTTTTATCTTTTAAACAATAAACTTCTTTAATACGAGAACCATTCGGGCATCTCTTTTTAGGTGTTTTTTTAGGTGTCTTTTTAATTTTCATACAATTAACAACCTTTCTCCTTGATCCATTAGGACATCTCTTTTGTTTAGATTCTTGATCTATTAATAAAATATATTGTAATATTTTATCTTTTTCTTTATATTCAGATAATTCATTTAATAAGATATTAAATTTAGGAATATGATCTATATCAATGTCATTTATTTTATTAAATAATTGATTATCTTCAACATTATAATTTACAATATCATATAGTTTTTTTTTATCTTGTAAAGGAACATCTTCTACAATATCATCTATATCATATAATGTAGATTCTAAAATAGGTGATTTAGGTTCGCTATATTTATAATTATTGATGGATTGTAATAAGTTTTTCTGATGTTCGCCATGTCTATGTAAAAAATTTTCTTCATCTTTAAATATTTCTTCCCCTTTATCATCAATGAATCCTTCTCTACCCTCCTTATCACGAAACATATCTCTACCTTCTTCCCTAAATCTATCTCTCCCCTTTTCGTCAATGAATCCCTCTTTACCATCTTCATCGCGAAATCTTTCTCTACCCCTTTCATCTTTAAATCTTTCACGCCCCTTTTCATCAATGAATCCTTCTTTACCATCTTCATCGCGAAATCTTTCACGCCCCTTTTCATCAATGAATCCTTCTTTACCATCTTCATCGCGAAATCTTTCACGCCCCTTTTCATCAATTTCACCCTCTCTACCAAATCTACCTCTACCTCTATCCCTACCAAATATATCTCTACCTCTATCAATATCTCTACCTCTATCTATATCTCTACCTCTATCTATATCTCTACCTCTATCAATATCTCTACCTCTATCTATATCTCTACCTCTATCAATATCTCTACCTCTATTTATATCTCTAAATCCCAATCTATCAATATCTCTACCCCTATCCATACCGAATCTATCTCTAAATCCCAATCTATCAATATCTCTACCTCTATCTATATCTCTAAATCCCAATCTATCAATATCTCTACCCCTATCCATACCGAATCTATCTCTAAATCCCAATCTATCAATATCTCTACCCCTATCCAAACCTCTATCCAAACCTCTATCCAAACCTCTATCAATATCTCTATCAATATCTCTATCAATATCTCTATCTTCTTCACCCTTTTTATCACCCTTTTTATCACCCTTTTTATCACCCTTTTTACCTTTAATATCTTCTTCACTTTTTTTAAAATTATATTTATCAATGATATCTTTTTTATCATCTTCTACTATTTTATTAATACTATCATAATTCTTTTTAACAGATACAAATTTAATATTAGTATTATTAAATATATTTTCATATTGTTGACTCAATATATTAAGTTTATTCACTTTTGTATTTAATTCATCTTTAGTTGCTTCAGCATTTTTTTTATCTATGATTTTTTTTACAATATTATCTCTAATACTTGTTTTTTGCTCATTTGATAATGATGATTTTTCACATTCTGTTTTTAACGTTTGTATTTCAGGTATTAAAGTTTTTATTTTCATATCTAATTCTGATATTTTTTTTAATGTAACTGTTTCTATAGTTTTATTTGGTTCATATTTTTCAACCATTACCATGACATCTATATCTGAACTTATATCAAACAATAATTTCTGTATATCATTAATATCTTTTTTAGATGAAATATATGTATGAACTTTATTTATTTTTGTTTGTATATCATAGATATTTTTATCTAATTTTTTTAGTTCAGATATTTTTTCTTCAATAATTTTTATGTTATCATCTACTTCAGATACAGCAGATTCATCTATTATAGGTTTCCGTTTTTCTGCTTCAGAATAATCACACAGGTCCGTTTTAAATAAATTAATGAAACTATCAAAAATACCCGGTCCTGCTGCCGGTGCTGCTGCTCTTTCTTCTTCTTCTTCTTCTTCTTCTTCTTCATCATCTTCTTCTTCATCTTCTTCTTCATCATCTTCTTGTTCTTCTTCTTGTTCTTCTTCTTCTTCTTCTTCTTGTTCTTCTTCTTCTTCTTCTTCTTCTTCTTCTTCTTGTTCTTCTTGTTCTTCTTCTTGTTCTTCTTCTTCTTGTTCTTCTTCTTGTTCTTCTTCTTGTTCTTCTTCTTCTTGTTCTTCTTCTTCTTCTTCTTCTTGTTCTTCTTCTTGTTCTTGTTCTTCTTCTTCTTCTTCTTGTTCTTCTTGTTCAGGTAATACTTGACTTCTTGGTCTTTCGGATTCTTCTTCTCCTACAACACCAAAACTTGATTTTCCATTTATTATATCATTTAATTTATTATTAAATTTTTTTATACCTTCTAATATTATAGTTTTCCTTCCATTTCTAGTTTCATTATCTAAATAAGTTAGAGAATAATCGCCAATAGATTCTTTTAACTCATATAATTTATATTTATATAAAAGAATGACTAATGTATTAACATTTTTTACATTTGATTCATCATTATCTGTATCTGAATTAACTAACGATATATATTCTGATAATAATCCTTTCAAATTATATAAATCATCAAGTTTTTCTCGAGTTGACATATAATATAATATATATATAATATATTATAAATTATTAAAAATTATTTAAATTATTGCGATTATGACAAGTTGGACATAATAAACATATATTACTTATACCATTATGACCTCCCATATTGAGTGGTGTAATATAAGATAATTTATATTCATTTATATATCTTAGATCAATAGGATTTAAACAACCCTTACATCTTAATAATTGTTTGTCAGTCAATGTATATTTAATATCATTATTTTTACCACTATTAACATAATCGGGGACTAATTCGTGTAATTGAACATTATTAGTATTTTTAACATTATTGGCCATCTTAAACATAAATGGTTGTTGATAATTCATTAAATACATTAATAATAAACTACCGCATATAAATCCTCCAAAATAAATATGTGTCATGAGTGAAAAAGGATAATATTGATTCGCTTTATAATAAATACCACCTATAATTCCCAATAATATAATTTTATTCATATATTAATAATATATATATATATATATATATATAATGGATGAAATATGGCAATATTATGGTTTATTAGGAACATTAATAGTAGGATATTCTATGGTGGCATCACCTAAAGGTAATACTTTAAAATATTTATGGGTATCCTATTTAATGCTTGCGGCTATATTAGGTGTAATGTATAATTAGATTATATTTTTTATTTTTTTATTTTTATTTAAATTATCCCATTCTTTAATTGTAAAATTATTTCCCATAGATGCATTACATCTAGCACATATCGGTTTTAAATTATTTAAATTTAATGTTCCACCCTTACTCTCTGGTATATCATGACCTACGTTAAAATCAAATACATTTATATTATTATCACACCAATTAATAAAACATTTATTTTCAAAAGTTTTACCCATTGTCAGTAACCAACATTGTTCCCTTATAGCCTTTGGTATATTTTGTTTTCTTTTTCTTTTTTTTACAAAAACTCTTGTCCCATATTTTCTAATTTTATCCATATATTTAAACATCATATTTTATTATTTATTAATGTTATATTTTTAAGTTTATAATAATATTATATCAATAGTATGTTAGTATTAACATACCCAACAACATCCGAATTATTAAATATAATTCTTATTAATGATAAAGATCACATTATAGAAATAATAAGAAAGTTTAAGAAAGAAAAAATTTTAAGATTAATGAAAATAGATAATATGGATGGCGTGTATGAATTTGATGAAATCATTTATAATGTTAAAAAAAAATTAATTTTATAATTATTTGGGTTCTTCTTTTACTTCGGATTCTTTTACTTCAGAATCTTTTACTTCTTCTTTATCAGAAACCTCTTTATCAGGTTCTTCCACTATAATTTCAGGTAAAATATCTTCTTGTTTTTCTTCAACTTTAACAACTTGTTTTTCTACATCGAGTTTCTTAGTTTTACCTTTATCAATTCTATTAATTTTAATTTTATTAACAACATTATCCTCATCATCTTTTTGAGGTTTAGAACCACAACATGGTAATTTAATTTTACCCAAACTTGCAACACTCATTAATAATAAATCAATTTGGGGTTCTAACATCAATAAAACAACAGATTCGTCAATGGGAATATCACCTTTAAATTCGTTTAATAATTTAGATATGAGTAACATAAACACAGGTTTCATATTTTCTTTAGATACTTTAATTTTATTATGATTATTATAAATAGTTAATACTAAATTAATAATAATGGGAATATCATCTGTGTCAATCTTACCATCATCAAATATTTTTTTAAAATTAACTTCACATTTTTCCTTAAATGTTTTATCAGAAATAATATTATTTACTAATGTATTCACAACTTCATTTTTCTCTAAATCTTTAATCAACATATACTATAATATATATATTTATTTTTTGTTTTATTCTTGAAATCCATTATTTTTAATAATCATTCGTTTTAATTTTAAATACAAATTATTCAATGGAATCAATTTATCATTATCTTTCGAAAGATTATTATAATATATCATAACAATATTTATAATGTCTTTAAAATATATATTATATTTATTTAGTTTAAAATCAGATATAATTACATCTTTATCATCCAATAATTCACATATAGATTGAAATATATAAAATTCTTTATCATATAAATTTACAATTGATTCGTATTCACTATGATTTAGTTTATCTAATAATTTATGATATGATTCATAATTTCTTAAATTCCATATAATTAAATATATATTTTTTTCATAGTCTATATTAATAATAGATTTTGTGTCTATTACTCGTCTATTTTTATTAAAATTATTTTTATAAACATCTTCAACTTTTATTTTATAATTTATTTTTTGTAAAGAATCATAATGATTATATAATGGATTTATAGATCCTGTAATTTTAGGTAAACCCGATTTAATCAATTTAGAATAATTTACTGAATAAAATATAATATTCCCGGAAGTATCGTGACCTCTTCTACCAGCTCTTCCCGACATCTGTAAATAATCTGATGGTGTAAATTCATCACCTTTAAATCCCATTAAACATGCTGATTTAATAGGCATATCTATCCCTGTGCTTAATTCAGTTCCCGATACAACAATTCCTATTTCTTTATTGATTAATAAGGTTTGTAAGATCCATTTATATTCCTCGGGTGATTTCTCAATATATAAACCAATTCCTCTTTTTAACATTTGGAATATCGGATGTTCATATTCAATGTTAATACCCAATGCGATAGATATTTTTTTACGAATTTCTCTAATTTTATTACCAGACATGGGTTCAGAAATATTATAACAATATTTATGATGTTTTTTAAAAACATCTTGATAACTAAAATCCGGAGAATTAATAAATTTATTCAAATCATTATGGAGATTATCAGTTTGTGTGTCTTTTAATATATCATCTATATCTCGTTTATCTATTTTATCAATTAATAAATTATAATATTCTATCATATCAGTTATAAATTTATTTTTACTTTCTCTATCAAATGTATCTAATTTAGAATTAATATATTCTTGAGGATTAGATTTTTTAGGTGGTTTGATATGATCCGAAAATATTTTTCTCTTTTCTTTATAATCCAAATATATAGATTGTTTTTTCTCCAAGATATCATAGTGATATGGATAATTATCTGTTTCTAATTTTAATAATTTATAATATATATCATTAAATACATTCTCACAATTAGTATCATCCGTATTAAATATTAACATGGGAAACATAGATTTGCGTTTACAACTATCTAAAAATGATATAATATCATCTGGATCTGATTTATCATTACATTCTTTAGTTTTTAATTTATTAAATAAAATAGATATTTCTCGTTTATAAAATTTATTTAGATAGATAATATTTTTTAATAAAAATATTTCATAATCATTTGCATTATTTAATGTCAAGAGTTTATCATTGTTTTTAAAATAACTATCAGGTGATAATGATTCTATAAAATCTTCTATTGACTCATGTATATCAAATGATTCATCATTTTCTAAATCTTCAAATACTTCTTCCAATCGTTCCCATAATAAAGCAATATCATTTGGTGTCATTTTAAAATCTATGTTTATAAAATCATCATTTAAATCTTCCGAATTATAACAATGTAAAGGATGTATTTTTTTTAATATATTATTATCCCATATCCATTTCTGTGAATTTATAAAACGTTTATTGTATTCTATTTTTTCAATATGTTTCATAGGGTTTATATTTTTAAAAAAAGTAACTATATCATCTATATTATTTATAGTAGCTGATAAAGCTAAAAAATTACATTTAACTAATTTAATTATATTTTCATAATGATCATCCATTTCATGAATTTCATCATATACAGCATAATCAAAATCAGTTCCGATTTTATATAAATAATCTTCGATATATTCAGGTGTTCCTATAAATATATTACATTTATCATTAAAATCTAAATGACCTATATTTTCTAATAAAAAATGAACCCTATAATTCATTTTCACAAAATGAGAACCAACTTGATATGCTACTGCTGAAGAGGGACATACATATAATATTTTTTTATGAAAAACAGCAGCAGAACAAGCCATAAAAGATTTACCAGAAGAAGTGGGTGATTTAATAACAAGAGATTTTTTTTGTTTAATGATATGTAAAGCTTGTTTTTGCCAATCATCAAATTTAAATTCTTGTTCCCAAAAATTTAATGGTGGTAATATATGTCCCAGATGTTTTAACATATACAAATTATATTGATATCCTTCTATTTTTTTCTTAATAGGATTAATTATAATTATATGGTCTTCTTTCGTTTCTTTACCATTTAATTGAAAATATAAACCTAAAATATATTCCATATTCTTCTTTTTTTGTTCCCAAGAATATTTTAACATATAAAATTTAAAATCTAATTTGGATTCACTCGTTTTTAATGTTGTTAAAAATTCATATACATCATTTATATTTATTTTACGATTATTTTTAAAATATTCAATTCGTTTTTCATCGTCTTTCATATTAATTTCTTTCCTCTTTTTATTTTGTTCAGCAATGATAATATCTTTCTTTTTCAAAACTATTTTTTTTTTATTATTTTTTTTATCATTTTTTATTTGATTATTTTCTTCACTTTTATCGAAATCTTCAATCATATGTTTTAAATTTATATTTACCTTTTCAGATAAATCTCTCGTAAAAATATGAATATCATTTTTCTCAATTTGTTGGAAGACCAACATATTACAGATTATTTAATAATATTAATTTATTTTTAAATAATATAACTTAAATTTTTTTAAGATATCGTTTAAATACTTTAAATAAGGTTTCACCACCACCAAGTTGATTTTGATGTTCTTGTAAGCTACCACTTGAACTCGGAGCACTCGCATCGGCCTCTGGTTTCGGACCACCCATTGTATATACAGCAAAAAGTATAATACTAATTAAAGCACTAACACAACAAGCAGCCAAACAAGCAATAAACCAACCACTTTCAAATGGTTTATTTACCATTTCTGAACCATCTTCACATTCTAAACAACCTTCATCACTTTTATCTTTATCATCATCATCTTCACATTCTTTTGTAACTTTTGGATCTTTAAATTTACCATCTATTTCACATTTTTTTGTATCTACAAATATTAATGCTACACCAAAACCTACGGCGAATATTAAGAATATAATTGCTCCAACAATACTACCCCCGGCTGCCGCCCCACCACCACCCAAAACCGGTGCTCCTATAAATAAAATAATCAATAACATCATTAATGGAGATGTAGTATTAGTTTGATCTGCTTTATTTGTTGCTTTATTATCCATCTCAAGTGACAATTCATTAGTTTGTAATAGATCAGTTAATTGTTCGGTTATGACATTTGCTACAGCTATAGATGCTGCATCTGCCCCGAATATACACTTGCCTTTTGATTTCATAGTCCCTTTATTAACAATAGTAACTGTGCCTTTACTTTCTGCTTCATTATTTGTGGATGTTTGAATTGACGTACTTATAATTTGGTCTATATCTACTTTATGTTTATTTAATGTATTATTTACCTCAAATGATGCATTTGTATCAAAGATCGCAGTCTCATTTTTTTGTGTGATTTCATTTTCAACTTCTACTAGTAATGTATCAAATACATCATTCGTAAATTCTGCATTTTGTGTTGATTCAATAGCCAACATTACCTCCGCTGAAGAATTGGCCGCCGCCGTGATTTCAAAACCACCATCACAATCAACCACTCCATGATTTTCAAAAGAAATAGTAGCATCACTGTATACAGAGTTTTTCATATTTGTTATTGTTTTTGATTCCATTTTTTGACTCATTCTTTTTTCAGTTTTATTAACAGCATTATTTACGGCCACGCCTAAATTAATTCCAAATATATATCCAATATATCCCATTTTATTATATATATTTAATTAATATAAAAAAAAATATTAAAAAAAAAATATAATTATTATTGATTATAATTAATCGCATTTATAGGTTTAGGTATAGTATTTGAAGAACTTGAATAATATATAGCAATAATTACAATTATTAAAATAATTACAATTGCGATTACAATTACAATTATCCATGTTTTACTTAAACCAGATTTTTTATTTTTATTAGTTAATGTGGGAGAAGGTTCAGGTCCAGGTCCAGGTCCCGGCAATGTATTATCTTTAATATATTTATCTATATTAAAACACCAATCACAACTTTTTTCATCTTTAGATCTTTTTTTTATTTCATTACATTTGTGTTTTAAATTTTCTTTATTAATATCATTATTTTCACAAGATAAAGTTTTTAAACCTTTGAAGTCTTCGCTAATCATATATTTATCTAAATCCGAACACCAATCACAATTATATGTTTCACATTGTTTTTCTAAATAAGACTTATCTTCAAACCCTGTTAAAAAACAATTATTAGTTTTATTATTATCTTTAATATTACCACATTTATTAGATCCCATATTTTTTTTTTGAACACAAGAAGATATATTATCACAATATTCACAACCACCATCAAATTTATCTTTCAACTCATTATTACAATAGTTTTTATATTTTTTTTCGAATTCTGGATCTGGTTCATCCAATAATGGATAATTAGCATACGAACAAGAAGTAACATCTTCTATATCAATATCACCCAATTTAAACTTTTTAGAATTGATTTTTGCGGAACATTCAGCAATTAAACTTACATTTTCAGAAATGATATTTCCATCATTTTTAAAATTTATATGACTCAAACAACTTGCTATATTCATATTTGGACAATTAACATCCCATTCAGGTTTTAATCCACTAGAACCAGTACATTTATCATACCAACAATAAGGTTCCCCAGTTGGTTCTATATCAGAAGATATCTGTAAATATGACCTCAATTCATCCGATAAACCATCCAAATCTTTTATTTTTTTTATATTTTCTCTTTCTTTATATACAGGATTTCCATTATTTATTTTAGAATCCCAATAACAATTACATATTGGACCATATATATCATTTAATTCAACCCAATTAGCATCTTTATTAAATATTTTTTCATTGTTACAAAATTTATTTAATGCTGTTTTAATCATTTCAGAGTTATATTTAGCTACATTTTTTATAGATGTAGATGTAAGTAAATTTATAATTTGTTTCCTCGTTTCTATAGTTAAATTTTCATCTTCTAATTTATTTAAAATTATTATGATTAATGGTTTCAAATTATTATTATACTTTATTTTATTTGCTTCAATTGTATTTTTATACCAAGTATCACATTCGGGTTTCTCTAATAAATTAGATATATCTTCAATCGTTTCTTTCATACCAACCAATTCTCCATTTTTAAAACTCTGTATTAAACTATCAGGTATAATATGTTTGGAACAAGTAGTTGCCATAGTATCATCACATTTTTGATTACCGGAACAAGTATATGGATCACATTTTTTCCAATCATCAATATCTTGACTACCCTTTTTATATTGTTCGCAGCAATGTAATTTACCTTCTGTTGTATTTTGATATGGATATATTCTTTTATATTTTACCTTTTTCTGGGTTGGCAAACACCAGTAATGCCCAAGTGTTGATGTTTCATCTTTCCAGGTTGTAGGATAATTTGACATATAATTTTTTAAATTATCATATTCACTGCTATTAAAATCGTTCAAACAATTACTTATGAAACCTTCGTGTCCTTTATTTATAACTTTATCCGCAACATCTTGAGGATTATCAATACCACCATCAACATAAACAACATCTCTACATAATTTTCTGTCATCCCATACACGTTTGGAATCATTCCAATCACCCATATATTATTATATTATTATATTATATATATTATATTTTATTTTGATTTATAAATATTATATAATTATCATAATCTATAAATATACTACCTTTATTTAAATCATTATATCCCAAAATAACTGGTTTCATATCCCCAACTAATGATGAAGGTAATATTTTAGCATTATTCATTTTTAATGAACCGAAACTTTGTTTATCTCCAATTCCATTTAATATAATATTTCCTTCATATTTAAATTGAGAATATAGTGTCCCCGTATCTATAAACATTTTATAATCACACCCTTTATTATCAGTTACCCATACGCACATTATCATTATATCACCCGGTGAATCTAATGTCCCTTTGAAATTATATGGATCGGGTGTTTTATCAAATCCTGTTATCATTTTTTTATTAAAAAAGTCTATGAATATCGTTTTACGAATCACATTTTTTAACAATGAATCTACTAATGAATATGGTTTTAATGGATGACCATTTTTAATATGTGATAAACCAAATACACCATTAAGCATTTCACGTTCTTTTATGATATGTTCATGATCTATAATAGACATTAATCCTACTGGAACATTTATAATAGTATGTCTATCTATTTTTATATCTTGATGAATATTTATTGGAGTATTACCCCCTTGTAAATATGTATATCCACTCCATTCTAAATCATCATATTTTATTGTATGTTTTTTTAATATATCTATGATATCTTTTTTAAAACATACGATGAAATCTGTTAATAAATGAGAACCAGTATCTATTTGATAAAAACCACTATATTTTTTAATAGAGCGTTCCCAAGTAAATAATTTATCATTTAATATCCCGGTCCATGAACAAGTTTGAATATCTTGAATCAAAATTTGTGCTCCCCAATCATAAACATGTAAATCATAACTATTATATTTTTTCAAATAATATAATATAATTAAAGATAGTAATTTTTGAATCATTTTATTATATATGATATATTATGATTGATAAATTACCTTGTATAATATTATGTTAATTTATTTTAATATTTCGATAAAAAATGGTCCCGTGTTGTTTATCTCCTTCAAAATCAAAATTTTTATTTGTATTTTTAGTGTAATAATAAACTGCAATAGATTGTCTTCTAATATGATCGGGAACATTTAATGGTTCGGGGTGCCCATGAATACTTTTATTAGATGTGTTAAATATAACACATCTATTTAATATCGGTGATATTTTTTTAACACAACTATTATTGTTTTTATCACATAGACATAACGACCCTTTATACTCTTCTTTCCATTCGGGATTCATATATATTAATAAATTTATTCTTCTATCCATTAAAATATTATCTTTTTCCAGTAATTTTTTAATTTTTTCTAATATATCTATTTTTTTTAGGTATGTACCATAGGTTGCTCTTATTATTTCTTTTATATTTTTTATATTAATTTCTGTATTTTCTTTAAAAGTTTTAATGAATTCATTATCATTGTTATCTTTGTATGTTAATGTTAATATTTTATATTCATTAATACAAGGATCTCCAAAATATGTATTATATTCATTATTTATATACAAATTTCCATTGGGTTCGCCATAATTGTATGTATTGAAATCTGTATGTAATTGTAAATATCCCCCTTTTAATATTCTATGTATTCCAGCACCAGCCAAATCCAAATTATTTCTCATTAAACCCTTAATTCCAGTTAATTTTTCTAAATAATCAACAAATATATCACTATTTAATTCAATAAATATATTTTTTAAATAATCACCATAATTTTTATTAAATGCATATTTATTAAATTCATATTTATTTATTGGGTTTATAAATTTACTATCAGCATCATTATCTTTTAAATTATTTATATAATAAAGTATTTGAACCAATTTATCTGATTGTAAGAAATTATCAATAATAGTATAAGGGAATGGATCATTTTCATATTTTATATTTTGAAGAGATTTATCATTTATATAATCCATATATTATATATGTGATATATTATGATTGATAAATTACCTTACGATTTATCTAATCTCATTTATAAACATTATTATACTGATAATGTATTAGTAGAATTAAAAAAAATAAATGATAAAATTAATAAACATTATTTAAATTGGTCTATATTTGAACATATAAATTATATTAAATCATTAAAAAAATTTAGTAAAAAAAGAAAATTAATATATTAATATATTAATTTATATTTTTTAATATATTTATCTTTATTTTTTATGTAATCATTATTCCATAATGATATAATTGATTTATCTATGAAAAAATACCATCTTTCACATATTAATGTTTTTAAAATTATATTATTACATCCATTCAAACAAAATAAAAAATGTAATAAAAAATAAACTAAAGGAGTTCTTAAGAATGTTTTTAATCTACATCGTTTATATTTAATATAATTACGTGTCATCCCCAATGTGGGTGTTACCAAATATAATAATATTGGATTCATTTAATACTATATTATTATAGTATATTTTTTATGTAATTGTGATTGTACATGGTTCAGCATTTATTATTTCTGGAGGATTTCTAGATGTCGTTGTATTTATATTATATTGACTTATATCATCCATTGAACTTGCTCTCTGTAAAAATGTTTCTTTATATCTACAACAAATAGTTAAACCGGTCCCCAACCCTAATAAATAACTTAATGCATGCGTTAAAACAAAATCTAAAACACTTATTTCCATTATATAATTAAAAATATTATAAATATTATAATATATATAATATATTACAATGAATAGAAAAACTTTGAATGATGCTATAACGGAAGCAGATTTGCATATGCCCAACTTTGAAAGATTATTAAAAAATGGTGAAGATCCTAATTATCCTCCTTACACTGACGAGATACCCTTAATACAGATAATAGAACATGATAGGTCTGTAAAAGCTACAAAATTATTATTAGATTATGGAGCTGATCCAAATAAAATAATCCTTAATATTAGGTCTCGTAAAAGTGAAACCGTTCTAGCTAATATTATTTCATTAATGATGCGTAGGATGAGTTCAGAAAGGGGTAATTATATGAAAGCCTATTCTGATTACTTTATGCCTCATTTAAAATTATATTTTGATTATGGTGCCGATTTGGATATAAGTGCGAATGACTGGTCTCCTTCACCAAGGGATATTATAGAAAATTATACATTAAATTTAAGAGTTATGGACAAAATGAAAGAAATGATAAAAAAATTAATTGGCTCGCCGGAATATGGAATATATCCTGCTGAACAAAGGTTGGCTTTCGCTAAAACTGAATTACCTGATAATATACAAGATATTATATCCGGCAATTTACATAAAAATGATGATACATTTCAAATTATAGGAGAACAAATGGCATCTGAACCAACTAGTAATATGAGTCGTAGTAGATATGACCCAAAAGAAACCTATGATGATTATAAAGAAAATTTAGAAATTGCAGATTATGTAAAAGATTTAGAACAATATGGTGGTCGAAAGAAAAAGAAAACAAAAAAGAAAAGAATACAGAGGGGTGGTTCGTTAAATGATTTAATTGAAGCCGTTAATAATGGTGATTATGATCATACTAAAGAATTACTTAGAAAAGGATTTGATGTTAATAGTAATAAAGATGGTCGTACTTTATTAATAAGGGCTTGTTTTGTATTGAACGAATTTCCCGAATCTTATGACATTATTGAATTATTATTAAAACATGGAGCAAATGTGAATGATAGAGATAGTTTTGGTAATACAGCATTAAAATATTTATCAATTATACCGGATGATGAAGTTGAACCAATAGATAAAAAAACAATTATATTTTTATTAGATAATGGAGCAGACCCATACATTAAAAATAATATAGGTGAAACCGCATTATCTATTGAAGAAACAGGTAATTTTAAATTAGTTGACATTATTGAAAACTATATTAAAATATATCCTGCTGAACAAAGGTTGGCTTTTGCTAAAACTGAATTACCTGATAATATACAAGAAATTATATCCGGTAATTTACATAAAAATGATGATACATTTCAAATTATAGGAGAACAAATGGCTTCTGAACCAACGGTTGAATCAAGTCGTAGTAGATATGACCCCGACGAAACCTATGATGATTATAAAGAAAATAAAGAAAATAAAGAAATAGCAGATTATGTAAAAGATTTAGAACAATATGGTGGCCGAAAGAAAAAGAAAACTTTAAAGAAAAAAAGAATGAGGGGTGGTGTGGGAACACCTGATATGGATGAAGGTAAACTAGATATTATAATTGATCAATTGAATCAAATAATTGATTTTAATAGACCGATAGAACAAAGGCCAAGCACTTATTTCCAACCTCCTGGGGGACCAGCAAAAGCACGAGAACATTTAGTTACACACAAACAGCGAGTCGAAAAAGCATTTAGTACTAGACCTGTCTTCAATCCGTCCCGACCAAACCCGGAAACAATAGATTATATTAAGAAAATTGAACCATCGCAACGAGCAGCATTCTCGCAAAGTCTTAATCCCCGTTTAGGTGAAGATTCTTCTACACAAGGAATACCAATAGAATTATATGATAAAATAATGAGTAAGATACCCACAGAAACTGACATAAAAAAGGGTGAAGATAATCAAAGAGAAAAAATTAGAAAAATACAATTAGATGGAGCAAATGCTGCTGCAGAGCACCATCGTGTTGCCAGGCGGAATGCAGCCAAAAGATTTATCGAATCTATTAGTTATGGTCAAGGTGATGCCAACGAACGGGCATTATGGAAACATACACCCTGGGATGATTTGGCGGACCTGAACGTGAACGGGAGAACGAGGAAAGGACAGCGCGCGAAGAAAGGAAAGGGTGAACCGAGGCTTATAGAAATTCTTAATATAGATGAAACAGAATGGAATAGAAGAATGCAAGAACAATTAGCACAACAGGCGACCGAGTTCCCAGATCTTGCTGCACGACCCACTTGATTATTGAATTATAATAATAATTAATTTTAATAATACTATATAATATATGGATTCTTGTAATCAAAAAGGGGGTAAAATATCTAAAAAATATACAAAAGGTTTATCTCGTTTGGATAAAAAAAGACAAATTAAAAATATAAAAACATCTAAAAAAAGTTATAAACGAAATAAATATATTAATAGACCCACATTGAAAAGTTATAAAAATAAAACGAGTAGTTGGACAACTAAATTTAAAAATAAATATGGAAAAGTTACAAAATTAAATGATATATCTAAAAAAACAGGTATTCCTAAAAAAGCATTAAGTGCTGTATTAAAAAAAGGTCGTGGAGCATATTATTCAAGTGGATCTCGTCCAAATCAAACTGCTGAAAGTTGGGGTAGAGCTAGAATGTATTCATATATAATGGGTGGTCCAACTAGAAAATATGATAAACATATAACTGATAAATATAATGTGAAATTTTAATAATAAAAAATATTATATATATATATATTAATAATGGATCATAAAGTATATTGTATTTTAAATGCTATTATATTTGGAGTTTTATTAAATTTAATATTACCATTAATATTAAAACCTTTCGCAACCAATGAAGAAATAAAACCACCCAATGGGGCTAAAAATTTATCTTATAAAGGACAATTTATGCATATGATGGTTCATCATAATCAGGTTCCCTTTATGAGTTCATTCATAGTTGCGTTAATTGTGGGATTATCGGTATATTTGGGTTATCTAGTGAAACCGACACAACTGATTTTATAATACAATTATGAATAATTTATAATATTACAATAATTATATAATGAAGGTTATTATTAAACCATCTACAAATTCTAATAAAAAATATATGGCTATTTTTAAAAATGAAAAGGGTAAAGTTGTCAAAACTACACATTTTGGTGCGGCGGGGATGTCTGATTACACTAAACACAAAGATCCAGAAAGAAAAAAAAGATATTTAAATAGACATAGAAAAAATGAAAATTGGAATGATTATAAATCTGCCGGTTCATTATCAAGATATATTTTATGGGGTGAACCAACGTTGAGAAAATCAATTGAAGCATATAAAAAAAGATTTAAATTAAATTAAAATTCATCTTTATAATCAAAATATTTCTCCATATTTAATTTATGGAATTCATATTCTTCCAAGGTGGCTTTAGATAATTTGGCTTGCCCTATTGCTTCTTTATACCTATCAGAATATTCTTTAGAAATAATAGGTTCATATAAATTTAATTCACGTTGTAATCTCAAAGACTCATCAATCGCTTCTTTTGCTCGTCCAACAGATGATACTAATCTTTTATATATTCTATTTTCTGTGTCAATTAAACTACCTAAATCAAACATATAATTATAATAATCATCAAAACCCAATAATACTAATATAAAATATCTTTTCATTTTTTCTATATTATCAAATGGTACAGGAACACTATATCCATATGTATCTGTATAAGATTCAATATATTTTTCTTTGAAAAAATCCAATGTTAATTCTAAAGCCTGTTTTCCACTCACGTCCAGTAATTCTTGTCCATTCGATCCTGGTAATATGATTGCTCCATGAATTCTTGGCACAACGCCAGGATAATTCGTCAGACCTCTCCTGGTTCGTTCATTATTACGTATTGTATTCACTAAATGTGGTAAATCTCTATTTTGACCCGATTTTGCCAATCTAAAAAAATTGGATAATAATACTAAATTATTAAATGGTTGGAGTATATATTCTGATGTATTCATGGGAGTATCTCTATTAGTTTGCCTCATTAAGATACCTAACTCTTCTAATGTTTCTTCTAATACCCGAACCCCAATTTCATCAAAGGTCCCAGCATCTTCCAATGATTCAAGTTTTTCTGTAATTGACACACCCATTCTTGGAATAATTAAATTAAAATCTATATCATAAAATGTATCTATATATACACGAGTTAAATTGATTTTACAAGGTTTAATTTTGTTTTCTAGAAAATCTCTGTCTTTAAACAAGGTTCGATCTGCCAATGCCATTGCTTTAATATCTTTACACTTAAATAAATTTAATTTTTGTTTCCGTTCAAATTCTTTTTCAATAACATCTTTATATTTCCGTATTTTATCAACTTCACCTGTTTTATTTTTTAATAATTGTTCATGCTCCAAATAATATTTTTGATCATCAAACCTCCCCTTTGCCTCTTCATCCAACTTATCTTTTGCTTGTAATTCATTAAATCGTTTCATTAAATCGTCATCATCATCATTAAAAAAATCTTCATCATCAGAATCAACTTCATCAGATCTAGGACTTTCTATACCATAATTTGCTTCAAGAGTATCTTTACCAGATCTAATTTTGAAAGGATCGGGTCCAAAAGACTTAGATTCTTCTATATAATCTTCTAATAAAGATGTTAATTTAGAATCATTATATACATCATTTATTGTAAAAATACCATAAGGTCTTACAATACGTAAGATATCTTCGCGATTATGTCCGACTTCTTCAATTTCTTCACGTATCATTTTTTTTAATTTATTTATTTCTCTATTCATATATCTATGCATTTTATCATAATGGATTAATTCACCTTTTCTCCTCCTACTTTTAGGATCGGTTAATTCAGACTTTAATAAGTTTTCACCTTCCAAAGATTTATCATACTTTTTAGTTACAGAATCTATTTTATTTTTAAATGATTCTGTCATTTTAGGTTTCCCATACATACTTTCTTCCATTATTCTTGTTATTAATTCTTGGTCGTAATCTCTATCTCTTTTTAATTTATTTCTTAAACTTCTTGTTTGCCTACCCCTAACCATAGATTGAATTTTTCGTGCCGATTTATTTAATGTTTTATTTTTACGACGGCGTTGATTTTTCCGTGATTTGTCCCCCCTTTCTCTTTTTAATCTATCAAATTGATCTATATCAATATCTTGTCCAAACTGACTTTTATATTGATCTATTATCCCCGAATTTTTTAAATGCGGATTAGAAGACATTATATAATATATATAAATATTATAATTAATAAGTAATTATAATGGCTGTTAAAAATAATCAAAATTTACCCATTGAAGTTGAAAAACAATTACCTATTCCTCTATATGTATTTTTATGGTATATAGATTTTTTAAGTCGTATAGATCCATATGACGTTTCTAAATAAAAATTATTTTAGAGATTGAAAGTGATTTTAATATTTTAATATTTTAACATTCGTATTAAACCAGCGATCATACTAAACAATAATGAAATAATTATATATAAATCTATATATTTATTTTTATAATATTGTAACAATATACTATGAAATATTATAGAAGATATTGCTATAACGATTAATATTAATGAAATACCATGCCCAATTGATTTTATTTTTTTAGGATCTTCTCCTGTAGTCGTTGTTGCTATATCATCCGACTTAAAATATACATATATACCTATTATTAATAATATAATATATCCAAAAATATATAACATTAATATAATATAATGGAATATATAATGGATTTTAAATATTATATTACAATATCAATATTATTTTTAATAATATTATATGTTGTTTATAAAACTAAAACTCCAGAGGTTCAACATTTAAATGATCCTCATACTTTAAGATTAATAAAAAAAATTGAAAGAAATGATGATAATATTAAATCATTAATAGCAACAACATTAAAATATATTAAAAGTAAAGATAATAAAGAATTACTTGTTGATACGGTGAATAAAAAGTCTTTATTTAATAAAGATTATAGAAAAATTAGATTAGTAATTGATACTAAAAATTTAATTAAAGGTGATAATTTCAAAGAAGGATTTTATGATTATGATTTTCAAGATGATGCTTTATTTGTTGATCGTATAAATAGTATTGGTAGAATTAAAAATATAATTGGATTTAGACTTATTAAAGCTATAATACCAAATAAAATATATACAATTAGTGATAGAAATGATATTATATGTGTTAAATATGATTCTGGTAATTTAACAATTATAAATTTAACGCATGCTATTTATTCATTGGAACTTTTATTTCAATGTTTCCCGTATATAGATTATAATACAATTGATTTTGATGGAAGAAAAATGTATATAAATGATGTTTGTGAAAAAACAGGTAAAATTAATTTTTATTGTAATATTAAATTCGATATAATTTATGATGAAAAAACATTAAAAAATACTCAATTATTTACTGGAGGGTATTTGTCTGATTTTGAAATTAAAAAACTTAGAAATTCAGCGAAAACATTTGGTTTTAAAATGAAAGATTATGAATCTAAATCATTTACTAATAAATTTGATCCACTTATAAAGGATGATTGTGGAATTAAAGATGATTTTAACGATCCCGGTATAACGAAACAAATAATTACTAGTGATATTGTCCCAAATTTAATGATAGATTATATTGATGTTGTAATCAATGAGATACCAAATATAGCTTGTATTACAAATACAGCTGGTAAAAAAATAATTGATAGAATTCCTTTATCCAATAAATTTGGAAATAATATATTATATCAACCTGATTTAAATTATGATATAAATTATTTTCCACCAATATCACTTGATAAATTATCAATTAGTTTATTTGAACCAGGATACTTTAAATATTATAATCCCGAAGAGGCAGATCACACATTAGAATTTGAATTAACTGTAATCATAAATGATAATAATGTCGGTTTAATTGGACCAGGTGTTTAACTTTATGATGTTGATGCTTTTAAATGTTTACATCAACCCATATGTTAGCTGTTCCAATAGGAAATTAAATATTATCATACCAGGTGAACCGGGTATGTTGAGTTATATTATGATACTTTCAATACACCATTTAAAGCATCATAATATAACTCACCATGCCGGTTAGGGTCAGAAGTCGGTATAGGCATACTCATACCTGCGACAATCCTACCCACACTTATAACGCCATTTGTTATATCTATACCAAAACCCGCGGTATAGACGGTACCAGGGGCACCAGGGGCACCAGGCGCACCATCGGCACCGGGGTCACCAGTGGCACCATCGGCACCAGCGGCACCATCGGCACCAGCGGCACCATCGGCACCAGCGGCACCATCGGCACCAGCGG
>Ga0115564_10000448_pt1 | contig 41156 bp, 41 predicted proteins | sample COGITO_mtgs_1105_7_FD_88680 | JGI IMG/M metagenome (GOLD analysis project Ga0115564, IMG submission 88680) | Pelagic marine microbial communities from North Sea - COGITO_mtgs_110523 | ecosystem: Environmental > Aquatic > Marine > Epipelagic | place: Germany:Helgoland, sampling site Kabeltonne...
GAGCCATGAGGTATTGAGCCAAAAGATTGTGCCGTCATAACCGCGAAGTTCATTCATGGCCCGGTTGTGCGTGAGCCACATAACCGAGACAACGAAGAAAGTGAAGAAAAAGGTGATGATCTCCCCACGATGGTCACCTAGCACTTCCCACACGGTGGCCTCGCCACGCTCAATACTGAGTCCGGCGATCGGAAGAACAAGGACGGTAACCGCAACAGCCACGATCGCATCAGAAAAGTTGATTAAACGATCAAATGACCTTCCCCCTTTAATTTCACCCGTTGCCATGTCCCCAGCGTAGTTGTTTCCGGGTTAGAGTTCGGTTGTGAGCGAACCCTCCCCTGATTTTGATAAATTACTCGATCCATCCCTAATGGCAGATGCACCCAAGGAGGCGAGTGCTCAAGAGCGAATAGCGAAAGCCTCTCGGATTGCTCAAGGCAACGAAAGATTGAAACGTCAGGGTGAAATATCCGACGGAGTCGGAAAACCGAAATTCGGACGGACACGAAAAAACGCACCTTGGATCGCGATCGGTATTGTCACCGGGATCACAATCGTCCTGCTGGCCCTCGTGGCCCGCTAGTAATTGGCCAATTCTGTCCACATCAGGGAACCTAAGCCCAGTTTCCACCGTCTGAAGACCAACGAACCAATGGTTGGTCGGTAAGGCTAGGAAGGGGCACATCATGATTGAGACCTCTATGCGTGGGACACGTCTGGGGGCATTGAGCCTAGAACGCGAGGATACGGTTCCCCCTGCGGAGCGGGTCGCGGTCCTCTACGTATGTTCCCACGGACACGAGTCCCTCATTCCCATCTCAATCGAGGCGGAAGAGATTCCCACCGAATGGGACTGCCGCTGCGGCGGCGCGGCGATTCGACCAAATTTTGAACCTGGGCCCAAAGCACCGATTCGCTACGTGCGATCGCACTGGGACATGTTGCTTGAACGACGCACACTCAAAGAACTTAAAGCGCTCTACGATGAACGAGTCGCGTTACTGCACGCAGGCGAGCTGCCCCGCTCGGCCTAATGTTGTCGGCGAATAAATTCGCTCTCTGTTTTAGCTCTGAATACTCGGAGGTCCTTCGGGGCCTCCGTTTTCCGGTTGAACAAAGGTCTCCTCATCGATTACCATTCCCCGAATCACCTCACCATCTACATAGGAAGCAAACTCACTCCCAGTGAAGCCGGCACTGCCAAAGCCCGGCATGCGGATCATTCGGAGGCCAATCCAGGATCCGAGCGCTCGAACTACCCGATTACCGATCGGAGGGATCAACAGGATCAGACCGATCAGGTCAGTTGCGAATCCTGGAATCATTATCAGTACACCTGAACCACACATGAGTGCTGAAGAACGAGCAACTTGTGGTTTGTTCTCGTCAGCTGTGGTGACGATCACAGACGCCTTCGCGGCTGCATTTCGTATCAGTGCGGCACCGATAGGAAATCCCGCAATAATCAAAAGCATGGCGATTGCCCACCCTGTGATACTGGCAACCCACCACAACAACAACAGTTCGATCAGTGGGTAAGCAAACAGCACTATTCTTCCCCGGATCTTCATTCGCTGAACCCTCGACCTTTTGTCAGCAATCCCTTGGCTTTATTCACGCGGCGGTCGATTCCCCACACGGTTACTCGCCAGAGCGCTTCGGCAACAATTTTCCGACTCATTTTACTATTTCCCACTTCCCGCTCGATAAACGTGATCGGAACTTCAGTAATTACTAATCCGCGTTGCGTGGCACGCCAAGCAAGATCAACTTGGAAGCAATAACCTTGGGATGCGACTTCGTGGAGGTTGAGGGAACGCAAAGCCTTCGCCGTGAAAGCCCGGTATCCACCAGTGGCATCTGCGATGTCTATTCCGAGCATAACCTTTGTGTAATAGTTCCCTCCCTTGGAAAGGAACTCCCGATTTTTGGACCAATTTTCAGTGCCACCGCCCTGCACCCAGCGAGAGCCAAGGACCAGGTCAGAGTATTCCAAGGCCGCGAGCAATGTGGGAAGTTGCTCCGGTTGATGTGAGCCGTCCGCATCCATCTCGACGAGAACATCAAAACCCTGTTGCAAACCCCACGCAAACCCGGCGAGGTAAGCAGCTCCCAAACCACCCTTACCCATTCGGTGCATTACATGGATTTGCGCGTGATCGCTGGCCCACTCGTCCGCCACTTTGCCGGTCCCGTCTGGCGAGTTGTCGTCCACAATCAACATTTCGGCCAAGGGAACGCTGCACTGAACGCGTTCCAGGATTTTAGGTAGGGCATCTAGTTCGTTATAAGTCGGAATAATGACCAAGATACGGTCAGGGCCGGGATTAACGGGCTCTGGACGCGCACTCACCCCTTTACCCTAACTCCTTCGCCCACGTCGTTCCCGGATCGGGATACACACCAGAACTGCCACAACAAATAGGCACAGCAGCAATTCAAGGTAGGGGCCCAATCGTGCCCCAGGCGTCAGATTTGCTCGCGGTGCCACCTCGACAACAAATGAACCCACGTCACCATCTTCAAGAATCGGATCAACGCTGCCACCCGGTGTGATCCTGGCGCTAATACCGGTGGTAGCTGCCACCACAACTGTGCGATCGTTTTCAATTGCTCGCAGCCGTTCAATATTTAACTGTTGTAGCGGAAGGGCTGTACCCGCATAGGTTGCATTGTTCGTTTGAACTACCAACACTTGCGCGCCTTCATTGATAACTCGATTCACGACCGGATCCACCGCGACCTCAAAGCAAATCAAATCCCCCAAAGTCACTCCACTAACCGCAAATAATCCTGGTTCGACACCATGAGCGAAATCCCTAGGAACCCGCTCATAACGCGAAATTAGTTGTGTGAGAACACTCCGAAAGGGAATAAATTCGCCAAATGGCACCGGCGCGTTCTTGATATACGTTTCACCAGGACCAGTACTTGGACCCCAGAGGATCCCCATGTTGTACACCTCGTTCTGCGGATCGGTCTTAGACTCGACTACCGCACCTACAAGAATCGGTACACCAATTGCTGTGACCGCTTGATCAATTAAGGCCGCCGCATCGTCCTCAACGTAGGGATCAAGGTCTGAAGAGTTCTCCGGCCAAATCACTATCTCTGGCTGGGGTTCTTCCCCGCGCTTTACCTTCTGGGCAAGTTCAATCGTGTGTTTTACGTGGTTGTCAAGAACTGCCCGACGCACATCCATTGCACCCATGCCGGTCTGAGGGGTTCCACCTTGGACAACACCAATTGCAATTGTTGAAATGTCTCCATTGGCGTCTGTAGATGTGGACGCATTGCTCAGGGTTATCGGAATCAGAAAACAAACAATGACAAAAAGTACGAGTACAACCTTGGCCCGTATCGATGCGAGAATAAATATGGCGACGCAGGCCACTGAAATTGCGACAACGATAAAACTCAATACCGGAATTCCACCGATTCGTGACCACAAAGCAAGGGGTGAGTCTGCCTGACTAAATGCCAATCGAGCCCACGGATAACCACCGAATGGATAGCGCCCGCGCAGAAACTCTTCTAGGACCCAAGCAGAGCTAATTGCCAATAAACCAATCGGCCATGAAATCGTCTGTCGATAAATCGCCCGTGAAATGATCGAAATCACGATTCCGACAGCACCGATCCAGATGGCCAAATAGAACGATAAAATCCAGGTCGCGTCCACCCCCACCACCGTGAGCCACGTGTGTTGCGAGAGAAATGCCACGAACCCATAAACGAAACCAATTATTGCGCCAAGTTTCTTTGTCTGATTCCACGCCAACGCCGAAAAAATCGCAACCGAAATAGGTGCACACCACCATTGGCCCGGTGTCGGATAAGCCAAGGCCAGTAACCAGCCCGACAGTACGGCCAACAGAAGACGCACACCGATGCTCAATGAATTACGGGGCATAAGTACTAATCCGATCTGCAAAATTTTCACCTGCATAGGAAACCGCGCCAGCCACGATCGTACACACGTTCACCGGGATCTCGGGCGCGGTTGAACTACCTAGATCAGGCACAGACACTGCCACTGCTCGCGGCTCCGAGCCCAGCTGGGCAAACCGTGAACCGTGAAGGCCACCCTGGAATTCTTGGACGTGTGAGATCGCTAAATGCGCGGGGGCTCCAACCTCGATCACGCCATGGGAGTCAAAGTGTGCTCCCAGTGCTCGCCAGCCGGAACGGGTGTGCGCCGTAAACGCTGCATGTGCGCTCATGCGTTCTTGTGGATTGTGGTGGTGCATCGCCGCGTGCACGGCAGCCCACGGTGTGTTGGGTGTCACTGGTGAATCTGATGAAAAGCACACTGCAGCTCCATCGGCATGCAGGCTCCCCCAACGATTCATGTGGTGGGAGCGCGTGCCAAGTCGAGATTGATACATCCCCCCCGGATTCCCCCACCACGCATCAAAAAGTGGTTGCATGCTGGCGGTCATGCCTAACTTTCCCATCTCCCTCACCCCTGATTCAGAAAGCATCTCAGCATGCTCAAGTCGATGTCGCAAACTGTGAAACGCTGGATCAGGTGCAGGCCCGGCAGCGATTCGCGCACCCGTCAGCGCAATTTCACACGCCTGGTCCCCGATAACATGAAAGCCACCTTGGATCCTGGCCTGTGTGCACGCTCTGAGGTGGTCCGCGACCTGTTCAGCCGTGAGGTAACCGGCGCCGGTATTTTGTGGGTCATCAGAGTACGGTTCCTTCAAAAAAGCGGTGTGTGAACCAATCGCGCCATCAATGAATAGGTCCCCTCCGGCACCAATTGCCTTTAATTCACGCACAATGTTGAGGCTGTCCTCGGTGAGCAGTTCTCCCCAGTACATGGCGACTTTCGGCAGGTTCGATCTCGATGACAACTCATGCAAGGATGAGGCATCAGAGTAGCTACTGATGTGTGGACCTGCCATCTCATGCACGCCGACAATCCCCTGACTCAGGGCATGATCGAGAAAAAGTTCTTGTGCGGTCTTACGTTGTGAATGGCTAATAGATCCCAGAGCGAATTTGCGTAATGCACCATGGGCTAGTTGGGTGACTACTTCTTCTCCGTAGCCCGCCAAATATTTCGCCTCTGGACATTGGGCGATCAGCGAGTTGGACACTAATGCTGAGTGAACATCGATCCGACTCAGATAGACGACACTGCCCCAGGTAGCTCGATCGATTTCTTGCCTCGAAGGGAGTTGCGGGTCCGCCCAATTACTCTGATCCCATCCGTGACCCAAAATTGTGGCACCGTTAACATGTTGTGCGTAGTTCGACAGTAAGTCAAGGAATTCTTTTTTGTGTGTGACTTGCGTGAGGTCCAGCCCACCGAGCGTGAGTCCGGTGCTCGTCGCATGGACGTGGGCGTCAACGAATCCCGGGGCGACAAAATGTCCCCCAGCATCAATGACAGTGTCGGCTAATTCCATGTGCCCTGCAGCCACGTCGTGGCCCCCGATCCACACAATCTCTGCGCCGTCAATCAGCAGTGCTGTGGCGTGAGGACTACCGTGTGAATAGATCACTGAGTTTGTGATCAAGGTGAGTTGTGACATTAACCCACAGGCTTTGACAAAGCACGGGAAATTACCACTCGTTGAATCTGATTAGTGCCTTCAACAATCTGGAGAACCTTGGCCTCACGCATGTAGCGCTCCACCGGATAGTCCTTAGTGTATCCATTTGCTCCAAAAATTTGAACCGCGTCTGTGGTGGCTTTCATCGCAGCATCAGATGCTGACAACTTAGAGATAGCCGCTAGCGAACCGTAATGAAAGTCGTGGTCGAGGCGCTGGGCTGCATCAAGATAAGTACTGCGAGCCGACGCAATCGCTGTGGCCATGTCGGCCAGCATGAAACCAACTCCTTGAAACTGGTCAATAGCCTGACCAAATTGCACTCGGTCTCCTGAGTATTCGATCGCCGCATCGAGTGCAGCCTGGGCGAGTCCAACGGCACCGGCTGCAATACCAAGCCGGCCAATATCTAGGCTGGCAAGTGCGATCGGGAATCCTTGACCTTCTTGACCAATCAGATGTTCACTAGTGAGTACAACGTCATTAAGGTGAACAAGTCCCGTAGGGGAAGCGTTTCCCCCCATCTTGTGCTCAGGTGTTCCGAACTCAAGCCCTGGCGTGTCTGCGGGAATATAGAAACAAGATATTCCGCGCGTTTTCTCAACCCCCGTACGCACCATTACCGTGTAAAAATCTGCGATTCCGGAATGTGTAATCCATGCCTTTGTCCCATTGATTCGATACGTGTCGCCCTCTTTCACGGCATGAGTGGTCATTGCGGCAGCGTCTGATCCTGAGCCAGGTTCGCTCAGACAATACGCACCTAATGTTTCGCCGCTGAGAATCGTGTCCTGCCAGCGTTCTTTTTGGCCCACTGTCCCAAATTTGATCAGCGGGGCGCAGGCCAAATGGTGGACACTCATGCTCATGCCCACGGTGAGCCAGGCCCGGGATATTTCTTCAAGGACTTGGAGCGAGACGGTGTAAGGGACTTTTGCGTCTCGATCATTGTAAATAATCTCGGAGTACGGCAAGGTCAGTAGTCCCAACGCTCCGAGTTCGCGCATAAGTGCACGCGGGAATTCTCCCCGATCTTCGCAATGGGCGGCGACCGGTGCCAGCTTCTGGTGGGCAAAGTCCTGCGCCACTGTCAACAAATCAGAGTCCCGCTGGGTCTGCACGAGTCGGGAGACGCTGTTCCCGATCCAATTCAACATGTGCTAGCTCCCGATAATGACAAGATCACGGGTTTGCTTATTTACCGACTCGGGGCCATCTGGAGTGCAGATCACGATGTCCTCGATCCTCGCGCCGTGAACGCCTTCGATGTAGAAGCCCGGTTCGATGCTGAAAATCATATTGTTCTGGATGACTGTCGGATTATTTTCGCCCAGATATGGTTCCTCATGGGTCTCTAAACCGATCCCATGTCCGGTTCGGTGGATGAAGTACTCCCCCAGTCCGTGGGTCGCCAGTTCATCGCGGCCCGCTGCATCAATATCGTGACTCACCGCGCCATGGGATACGGCGTTAGTGGAAAGTTCCTGTGCCCTTTGCAAGATTGAATAGCGCTGCCTGAATTGTTCGCCCGGGTCGCCCATTGAGTAAGTCCGAGTACAGTCGCTGCAGTAGCCACTGGGCATCGTGCCACCGATATCTACCACTACTGGATCCCCCGGTTGAATTACTCGATCACTGAGCTCATGATGGGGACTCGCCCCGTTGGGGCCAGAGGCGACAATTACGAAATCAACACGTGAATGACCTTCGGACAAAATGAGATCGGCAATATCTTTTCCTACTTCCTCTTCGGTACGTCCGACACGTAGGACGTGAGGAATTTGCGCATGCACCCGGTCAATTGCTGCAGCAGCTACTCGCAGGGAGTCAAGTTCGGTGGGGGTTTTGAGAATTCGGATGGCACTAATGATGGGAGCGGCTAATTCAATTTTGGCTTGCGGGAAATTTTCTGAAAGTTTAAGAACTCGCTCAGCCCACATGTGGTTGTCGACAGCAACTCTTCCTCCGTTAAACCCAGATCTTTGCCCAATGATCTCGTATGGGTTCGCACTCTCGGCCCAACCAACTACTTCCCAGCCCAGATCACCAAAGGGGCTCGCCATCGCCGTTGATACTTCCAAGCGAGGAACTAGTAGGAAGGGATCTATGTGGGGTTGAAGCACCAAGGCCGTGATGCGTTCAAGCGGGATCGCGTTGTAACCGATCAAGTACCGAAGATCCGCACCTGGCGTGACCAGCATGAGCTCAACGCCGACTTTTTGCATGTGAACTTGCGCTTGGGTTATTCGCTTTGTGTAGTCCGATGTCGCAGGCATGTACACAGATTAGCCCGGATGCCATACTTTCGCCGTGAGTGGACCTCTTTTGATTCTTGACACGGCGACCCTGTATTACCGCGCGTTCTATGCACTCCCGCTTAAGATGACGGCGCCTGACAATAGTCCCCACAATGCGGTGCGTGGCTTTTTGGCAATGCTGGCCAAGCTTATTGTGATTCACCAGCCCAGCGGGCTAATTGCCGCCTGGGACAACGACTGGAGACCGCAATGGCGGGTGGAGCTGTTGCCCAGCTACAAAACCCACCGGGTTGATTCGGATCAGGGCGGGGAACAGGCCCCAGACACACTGTCTCCACAAATAGATGCCATTGCCCAGATCCTGGACGCCTTCGGTATCGCCAGGGCGGGGATCGACGGTTTTGAGGCCGACGATGTCATCGCTTCGGTTGCGGAACAATCTGGCGGGAATTGCCTTGTGGTGACGAGTGATCGAGATCTGATCCAGGTCGTCAACGAACGTGTGTCACTACTTCTCCAAGTCAGCGGGGGCGTCGAGGGATGGCCAACTCTGGATCCGGTGGCTATTGAGGCGAAGTACGGTGTGTCTCCCTCCGACTACCTGGCCATGGCCGCCTTACGCGGCGATCCAAGTGATGGGCTTGCGGGGATCGCCGGAATAGGTGATAAAACCGCCTGCGCGTTGATCAACGAATTTGGAAGCCTGGACTCACTCATTGGCGCAGCGGCGGCCGTGACATGCGCAAAGCCACTGACACCCCGACTTGCTCAGCGGATCACCTCAGGTGCACCATATCTTGAATCAGCTCTCGCGGTCATAACTGCCGAAAAGCGGCTTCCGATACATCAATGGTCCGTTGATATTCCCTACGAACCCGTTGATCCACACGGCCTCGAAGCGCTCGCGGTGAGATGGGGAGTGGAGAAGTACGTGGCCGAATTGCTTCAGGCTGCACTCGGATAAGAAATTATTCCCCGCTGACACAAATCAATGGCCGCAACCGCGTTAGCGTGCAGATCCGAGTCTTGGGGCGTGACCGCAACGATTTGGCCCAGTAAATCGATTACTTGGCGCACCCAGCGTACAAAATCACCGGCTGTCACATCGTTACTTGTCAGGATTTTCATGAGGGTTGCGCCCTTCGCCCAGCGGTACAGAGCCCAGGCGAGTCCCGCATCAAGTTTTCTGCTTTCGTGAACCTTATGGTCATGCTCAATGCCCTCAACCTGTCCCCAAATTTCATGAATTTCGTCGAGCGCCTTCTGGGTCGGGCCACCAGGCACCGAGGGGGCTTCATCTGAATCGCCACGCCGACTTTCATAGACAAAGGTGGAACAGACCGCCGCGAGAGAAGCAGGATCAAGTGGGTCTAACACACCGCCCACAATAGTTTGAGCAATCAACAAATCATTTTCGGAATAAACCCCCTTGAGTAAATCCCCGCGGCCGGTTACCTGCCATTCACCCTGTGGGCTTTTAGTCAGGTAGTCGAGCCCAGCCAACACCTCGCAGAGGCGATCGAATCGCCGGGCGATCGTATTGGTCCTCCCCTTCATTCGAGAGGACACTTCTTGATATTGGCTATGCGTTTTTTGATACCGCTCACCCCAACGGGCGTGGGCTTCGCGCTCATCGCAGCCATGGCAGGGGTGGGCCCGCATTTGATCCCGCAAGTCCTGGATGATCGGGTTAACTTCGTGCGATTTCTTCCCGCGCCTCTTTGGATCAGCAGATCTTTGACCAATCTCGCGAACCTGGGACGCAAGGTTCTTCTTCATGCTTGTATCACGTGACGAAAAACTTTTTGGGACTCTAATGCGTCCGATCGGCGTGAGATCCACGAGCGCATCATGGTGATTAAGTCTGCGCACCTGAAGTTCCCCAGTAACCACCATGGGACGCGGTTCAACCTTTGAGCTATTGATCGCAGGCGCAACAACAACCGCAGGTCCAGCCTTCTTGCCCGCGGCAAGCACGATTACGTCCCCGACCTTGAGGTTTCGCAGCTGCGCATCACCCAAGTCGCGACGTTGACGCACTACTTGTCTACTGTCTTGGCGTTCAGCTACCGAGATCTCGTGGCGCAATAAGCTGTACTGCTCGAAATCACCCAGATGGCACTGCATGGAATCCAAGTATCCAGCTTTCGCGTCATCAAGTTTACGAAGCTCAGCTGCTAGTCCAACAACGGATGCATCCGCCTGAAATTGGGCGAAAGAGGTTTCTAACAGCTCCCGCGCGCGCTCGGTTCCCATCGAGCCAACCAAGTTCACGGCCATGTTGTAGCTGGGTCTAAATGAGGACCTGAGCGGGTAGGTCCGCGTGGACGCCAGACCTGCGAGCGATTTTGGGTCAAGGTCTTGCTGCCACAGCACAACTGCATGGCCTTCGACGTCAATCCCTCGTCTGCCGGCCCGCCCCGTTATCTGGGTGTACTCCCCCGGCGACAGGTCAACGTGCGCGTCACCGTTCCACTTGACCAGGCGCTCCAAAACGACCGACTTAGCGGGCATATTGATACCAAGAGCGAGGGTCTCCGTTGCAAAAACGACTTTGAGTAGGCCCTGCTGAAAAAGTGATTCAACAATTTCTTTGAACCGTGGCAAGGCACCGGCATGATGAGCCGCAACCCCTCGCTCAAGGGCGTCAATCCAGTCACTGAAACCCAATGCAGCCAGGTCCTCGTCGGGGATATCCCTCGTCGACTCCAAGATCTGATTGCGAATCATTTCCCGCTCGACCGAGGATGTCAGTCGCAGACCAGAACCAAGGATTTGCTCAACTGCATCATCACAGCCAGCTCTACTAAAGAGGAAGTAGATGGCTGGCAGTAGGGCTTCAGACTCAAGTAGCGTCACCACGTCACTGCGCCGCGGGGTCAAACTTGTGCGCCTGGGCGCGTTACGACCGTTACTCCCGTACTTGGAGCGGCTTCGGTGCGATGCTGCGTGGGAAGAGGTTCGAGCTAGTGCGGCGAGTTCGGGCTTGACTTCATGTTGTGAATCATCAATAAAAAGGTCGTAGAGCCTTTTGCCCGCCATAACATGTTGCCACAGCGGAACCGGCCTGATTTCCTCAACGATCACCTCCGTTTTGCCGCGGATCGTGGCCAACCACCGACCAAATTCCTCAGCGTTGCTCACGGTCGCACTCAACGCGATTATGGTTACCGAGTCTGGTAAATGAATGATGACTTCTTCCCACACGGCGCCTCGTGAACGATCCGCCAAGTAATGAACCTCATCCATGACGACAAATGAAAGGCTATGTAGCGTTGTCGAACGCGCATACAACATATTGCGCAAGACCTCGGTGGTCATGACAACGATGGGAGCTTCCCCATTAATGCTGTTGTCACCGGTTAACAAACCCACTTTTTCTGAGCCGTAACGTTCCACTAACTCGGAAAATTTTTGGTTTGAGAGCGCCTTAATCGGGGTCGTGTAAAAGCATTTGGTCCCCGAATTCAAGGCGTGGAAGATGGCGAACTCTCCCACCACTGTCTTACCTGAACCCGTGGGCGCGGCCACTAACACGCCATTGCCGGCTTCGATTGCGCGCACGGCCTCTAGCTGGAACGGGTCAAGATCAAATTTGTAGTCAGCGGTAAACGGACCAATTAGGGTTTTGCCATCTTGTGCTCGTGCCCGAGAGGCGGCGTACTTTTCGGCCGCAGAAGACATGCTCACAGCCTATTGCCTGTGAGAAAGCCTGCCGCTCAGGCACGCATGTAACCGAGACGCTAAATCGAGTCTGGTTCCAGAGGGGAAATCTCGTCGTCTTCGAGTTTACTGAAATCAGTGTCCGGGGACTTGCGGGCGCGCCTTCGATCGTTCAGGAGGGAAATGCCCACAGCCACTACTACGAGCGCCAAGATCGGAGTTGCCAGCAATAGTAAGTTGATCGGGTCGCCGGTGGGCGTGGCCACTGCTGAAAATATAAACACGGTGAAGATGATCCAGCGCCACCACGAGAGCAGCCGCTTTCCTGAGAGAATACCTGCAAAATTGAGAAGGACGATAAGCAGCGGTGTGAGGAACCCAACCCCAAACACCAATATTGTTCGTAAGAAAAATGACAAATACTTGTCGACTGACACGATATTTTCCACATTTTCCGGAGTGAAACCCAGCAGGATTTCCAGTCCGAAGGGAAGCACCAAGTATGCAAGAGTAATTCCTGCGGCAAAAAGGGGTGAGGCAACTGCGGCAAAACCGATTGCCCATCTGCGTTCATTGCGGTGTAGCCCGGGCGTGACGAATCTCCACAACTGGTAGAGCCAGACGGGTGCACTCAATGCGAGGCCGGCCACGGCCGACACTTGAATTTGTAAAACGAACGGATCGGCAACACCGGTGAGGGCCAGGGTTACGTCTTGACCGCTATCGGTTGCTGCTGCGATAACGTCAGTAAAAGGCTTACTGAGCCAGATGAAGATTTCGGCGTAATAAACCCAACCAATCACCATCCCAATGACGATGGCGATTCCACTTTTAAACAGACGTGAACGTAACTCTCGCAGATGCGCGGTCAGCGGCATGGCCGCGGACTCCTGCTTTTCGCGCAGCGCCACCGGCCCTAGCTAACGATCATTCGGCTCAGCAGGTGTGGTTTCTGCAGCCGGAGTGGGAGTGTTCGCCTGTGACTCAGAAGTCGTGACTGGTGGGTCAATTTCCTTGTCGTCCCCATCCGAGTCGGATCCGGTCAAACCCTTTGTCTCTGCCTTGAAGATTCGAAGTGAGCGGCCAAGGCCGCGTGCGGCATCTGGTAGCCGCTTAGCACCAAACAAGAGCAGGATCAAAGCAACAATAATGAGCCATTCCCAGCCCTTAAGATTACTGAACATGTGATCCCCTTTTCGCTCTACTGATGTTGGCCCACAAAATACTAGACCGCAATTGCATCCAAGTCTATGTCAAGCGTGTGCCTTCTGCCCATACCGTACGTGGACTTTAGTCCTGCGTGCGCAACCGGATCGCAGATTGAGTGACAATTTCGTGAATCTCACGGGCTATTTCGGGGGGATCCACTAGCGCGGCAGCCCCACCCATCGAGAGGACCCACCGAATGAGCCACTCTTTGGATAAATATGGCACCTGAATCAGGATTTGCCCCTGGTCGGCGTCCCCGGCCGTTAATGGCGCGATGGTCACCCAAGTTTCCTCAGTGACCCACGAGATCGTGGACTCGATCCGCACCAGCGCGAACGGTGCCTTCGACAGATCCGTTAAGCCGGTTACCTCGACGGCAATTCTTGGTGGCACATGTTCCAAAGGTGCGAGCAGACTCAGGTTCGAGATTCGGTCGAATCGAAATGAACGGATTGCCTCGGCTTGATCACACCAGCCAGCGAGGTAAAGAAAGTCGTCTACGCTGAATACTCTGACCGGCGAAACCCTTCGATGGGATAGGTCATCTTGGGCCGAAGAATAGTCAAAACTCAATCCAAGATTTTGGACGAGGGCATCTTCGACCAGCTCACCTAATGCGATCTGCGCCGGCTGTGAAACCTCCAGAAGGTGGGATCCATTTCCACTCACGTTCTCTAGTTTCCCGATCAAGCGATCAATCAAAGCCTTCTCGTTAACCGCAGGAATCTGACTCATGCGGCGCAGCGCAATCGCCAATGCAATGGCTTCCTCAGAACTGATTCGCATGGGTAAGGCGAGTGTTTGCGGATCGTAGACCCAAATTCGATCGTCGTCCCAAAAGTCAATGTCAACCAATTGGTCAGGTCCGTACCCGGGAAGGCCGCACAACACTATTTGCCACAGGTCCTTTGTGAGGGTGTCAACGCTGATTCCAAAATGTTCTGCCGTCTGCGTCAAGGTAATTCCAGGACGCTTAATAAGCCAAGGAACAAGCGCGAGTAATCGAGGGATTCGATCAGAAATGAGTTCAGACACCTAGCTCACCCTCCGTGAAAGCTGCCTGGTGCCCAGCAACCAGCGCATCGATCGCCGCATTAACTTCGGTCTCCAGCGCCGGCGACTCAATCGACACCACATGGGCCAGCGCGAGTAACGTCCACTCCACCAAATCTGCTAACACGCCACACACTTCGATTCGATCCCCTAGCGCAGTCTGATCTAGACGCATCGAGTTCTTGCGCAACATGGCGCCATGACCTGCAGACACGGTGATCGTGGCGGTGACAAGACCTTCAGACTGCGGAATTTCCATGGTGGGGTGATCCGGCCTCGGCGCACTATGTTTCTCAGCCGTGGTTCGTACTGTGCCGTGAATTCTCGGGAGCTTAAATGTCCTCTGGTCCATTCGGTCCAAGTCAAACCCAATGCAATACCAATTTCCTTGTCGGCAGATAAGTGCCCATGGCTCGATCTTTCGCATGGATTGCACACCCGATCGATTGTGGTACTCGAATTTCACCACCCGTTTCTCCCGAGCAGCGGTAAGTAAGACTGGAAGGGACACATCCTGGGCTTGTAACCGAACTAGCCCTGACAGTTCAGCAGGTGGGGTAACCACATTTTTGCCATATTTCGCTTCGATTTTGCGCAAAGCAGTTTGGGCTGGGGCACTGAGTACCGCCTGATCCCACACTTGGGCCGCTACTCCCAACACGATAATGTCTTCTGGTGATAATTCTAGGTCAACAAATTCGTATTCACTGGGCGAGATTCGATACCCTAAGACCTCACCCAGTGAGTCGCTGACCGTGTCAATGGGTAGACCCATCGATCGCAGTTCGTCTTTATCGCGTTCAAACATTCGCTCGAACGCCTCGTCTGACCGTGCATCTTCATACCCGGCCACATTTTCGCGGATGTCCGACCGTGAAATTGCCCGACGCGTGGACATCATGGCGAATACTAGGTTCAGTAGCCGCTCGGTCTTATCGCGTCTGGCCATATAGAAATGACCTTATCTATTTAACGTCGAGCAGATCGATGATGAAAACTAGTGTGCGTCCCGAGAGTCGATGACCGCCCGACTCTCCGTACGCTAAGGCTGGCGGAATCACTAATTGCCTACGGCCGCCAACTTTCATTCCGGGGATACCCTCTTGCCAACCCGCAATCAGGCCAGAAAGCGGGAAGTTAATACTCTCACCGCGGTCCCACGAGGCATCGAATTGCTCGCCAGTTTCAAAGTCCACCCCCACGTAATGTACGTCAACGGCAGCGCCTGGCGTTGCTTCTGCTCCTGTTCCCAGGACCAGGTCGGTGCTCACCAATTCAGTGGGTGCAGGGCCTTCGATAAAATCAATTTCCGGCTTGCTTAGTTGCGACATGCTTGTTCCTTTTCTGTGAAGTTATGTTGCCGAGGGACTAATCAATTGAGACGAGTTCAACAACGAAAATGAGGGTTTCGTTCGGTTCAATTCCACCGGGAGGATTTACCCCGTAGCCCAAATCTCCCGGGATTTCCAACAGCCGACGCTCCCCGATTTCCATCCCGGGAACACCTTGAGTCCAACCTTCAATGAGTGCGCCCGGCGCCAGTTGGAAGGTTGCCGGTTCACCCCTCGCCCATGAAGAATCAAATAAGGCCCCTGTCGCTTGACCCACCCCGCAATAGTTAACGGTAATGGTGTCCCCAAGAGCCACACTGGCGCCGTTCCCCGGGACCAATTCTTGAGAAATAAGTTCAATTGCCGGGGCTGAATCCGGTCCGACGCTGATCGAAGGTATCGCCCCCTCACCAATCACTAGACCATCGATACGGGTTCCTGCGGGTGCAGTCTCGGAAATCACCGGTGCTGGTGGCACCCCACAGTCATTAATCGAATATGGGCCAACCGTGTTATTGCTCTCGGTAACCTCTGGATCAGCGTCTTGGCTAGTTGAACAACCCACGATAAGAACCAGTGAAGTAACGGCGATGACAGCAGTAGCTAGATTTTTTCTCACTGACACAGGGTACCTACATGGAAGCTATGAGTCGATCAACGCGCTCATCGGTGTGTTGGAACGGGTCCTTAAGTAATACAGTCCGCTGTCCTTGGTCGTTGAGTTTGAGATGCACCCAGTCAACCGTGTAATCCCTACGTCGTTCCTGCGCTCTGGTGATGAAATCCCCGCGCAATTTAGCCCGGGTAGTTTGTGGCGGGTGATCCTGTGCCTTGGCGATCTGCTCGTGGCTCAAAATCGATTCCACCGCCCCGCCGCGCTCAAGCAAGTAGTACAAGCCTCGATCACGGCGAATATCATGATAGGCCAAATCTAGTTGAGCAATCCGGGCGCTTTCGAGAGTCAGATTGTTTTTTTGCATGTATCGGTTTAACAGGCGCAGTTTTATCACCCAATCGATTTCACGGTCGATAAGGTGTAAATCGCCGGATCCGACCGCTTTAATCGAACGCTCCCAGAGCTCCATGACCCGTTGCGTTGTTGAGTCGACCAACTCTCGATGTGCCACGAATTCGGACACCTTCTGAAAATATTCACTCTGCATCTCAATCGCCGACATTTCTCGGCCGTCAGCGAGCTTGACCTTTCGGCTCCCGGTTGTGTCATGACTGATTTCGCGAATTGCTCGGATCGGATTTGCCAGCGTGAGATCTGCCATGACCACGCCAGACTCAATCATCGACAACACAAGGTGCGCGGATACAACCTTCAGCAGATTGGTTGTCTCGCTCATATTGCTATCACCCACGATTACGTGAAGTCGGCGATACAAGTCGGCATCCGCATGTGGTTCGTCTCGGGTATTAATAATCGGGCGCGAACGCGTGGTAGCGCTGGAGACCCCCTCCCAGATGTGGTCTGCCCGCTGGCTTACCGCGTAGGTGGACCCACGCGGAGTCTGCACCACTTTTCCTGCGCCAACGATGATCTGCCGGCTAATCAAGAACGGAATGAATGTCTCGGCCAGGGGTGCGAAGTCTGTGTGTCTATCAAGCAAGAAGTTCTCGTGACACCCATAGGAATTCCCCGCCGAATCGGTGTTGTTTTTGAACAGGTACACGTCTCCATGGATACCCTCCTGGGTCAGGCGCTCCTCCGCCTCAATACCCAGGCCCTCGAGGATCCGTTCACCTGCGCGATCTTGGGCGAGTAGTTCCAAGAAGTCGTCGCACTCGGCAGTCGCGTATTCAGGGTGGGATCCCACATCGAGATACAGCCTCGCTCCGTTTGCCAGGAAAACATTGCTGCTTCTCCCCCAACTCACCACCCTTCGAAACAGGTAACGCGCTACTTCATCGGGGCTGAGCCGACGCTGCCCCTTGAAGGTGCACGTAACGCCGTATTCCGTCTCGATTCCGAAAATTCTGCGCTCCATGCCCACTCCCTTCCTTTACCCAGCCGTTCTAGCCAAGTAGCTCGGTTATGTCATCTTGACTACACCGGCGGAAGCTACGACCCGCACGGCCACGTGTCAAAGTGGCTACCTCCAAGGAATCGAGCCCCTGTTCCCCATCCGGATTCAGCGCGAGTACAGCCGCCCTCACTGTTTCGCCGGCCCCAGACCCAATACTCCAGTTATCTTTCATGACGTTGCCCACATTTTCACTATCACCACCCATGCTGATAAATCCGGCTTCGTCATGTACAGATCCATCAAAAGAGATTCGATACAACTGGTCCAGGTCTGGGCGATCACCCACTTCAGCCACCGCGATTTCTACCTCAAAAGGCTTTGCCGCTTCAATAAAAATACTCCCTAGGGTTTGCGCATACGCATTCGCGATGGTCCGCACAGTCACGTCGCCCCGGTCGTAGGAATAGCCGCGGGTATCGGCCAACCGCACCCCAGCAACACGCAGGTTTTCAAACTCGTTATATCTGCCAACTGCGGCGAAACCAATTTTGTCGTATATCTCTCCGATTTTGTGCAAGGTCCGTGAGGGATTATCAGCAATGAAATAAATCGCATCTTCGGCACTTGCCACGACGACCGACCGGCCACGTGCGATCCCTTTACGCGCAAATTCGGCCTTATCAGCGATGATCTGTTCGGGCGAAACGTAATAAGGCACGCTCATGCTGTCCCGCCTTCAGGAATGAGTGGGGCTCGGGGTCCGTTTGGGCGTGCAGCCCGACGTTGCAGCATCTGCTGGGAGAGCTCGGAGACACGATCGGTGTCTATCTCTCTCACTCCGGTTTCCCCAGCCGTGTAGATCACGGGGAAAATACCGCGACTGATGTCGGGCCCGCCGGTTGCGCTGTCGTCATCGGCCGCATCAAACAGTGCCTCGATCGCTGCCGCAATTGCGTCTTCCTCGCTTTGATTGATTGCATTTATCTTCTTTAGCGCCCCTCGCGCGAACTGGGATCCCGAACCTACGGCACAAAAATCATGTTCCTCATATCGTCCACCGGTCACGTCATAAGAGAATATCCGACCGATCTTCTCGTTCGAATCAAATCCAGCGAATAGCGGCACTACCGCCATCCCCTGCATGGCGAGTCCGAGGTTGGATCGCAACATGCTGGATAGTCGATTCGCTTTCCCATTGAGTGACAGAGGTGTTCCTTCGATCTTTTCATAGTGCTCAAGCTCCACTTGAAAAAGCCGCACTAACTCGATCGCAATTCCCGCGGAGCCCGCGATTCCAATGAGTGAATATTCGTCGGCCGGGAAGACTTTTTGGATATCCCGTTGAGCAATAATGTTACCCATCGTGGCCCTGCGGTCACCAGCCATCACAACGCCGTTTGCATGGCGCAATGCAACAATTGTGGTTCCGTGCGGGGCGACAAGATCTTCCACATGTGCAGAGGCTATGGCGCTGGGAAGTTTTCCCTGATTCACAAGGTGGTGGGAGAACGAAGATTCGGGGTTCACTGGCCGCCCTTTTGAACGAATGACTTGACAAAGTCCTCCGCATTGACTTCTAGAATCTCATCGATTTCATCTAGGAGCGAGTCAACTTCGGTGTCAAGGTCTGCCTTACTTGTTGTCTCAGCGGCCTCGGATACTGGTGCTTCGACGTCTTCGTCACGACGCGGGCGTTTGCTCTGCTGATTTCCATGAGTCGGCATGTGCCTAGCCTACTTGTTAGTCGCGAGAGTGCAATGAATTGAGCAGGTCAGCCGCGGTCTCGCTTTGGTCAAGTAAAGCCTTGACCGAATCACGATTACCCCGCAAGGGCTCAAGTGTTGGTATCCGCATCAAGGTGTCTGCGCCCGTGTCAAAGACCACGCTGTCCCACGAGGCAGCTGCCACATTCTGTGGATACCGTCGAACACACTCACCGCGGAAATATGCCCGGGTATCAATAGGCGGACGTTCCACCGCGGTGTTGATCTGTTCTGGGGTAAATAGGGTCTGCAGCGACCCCCTACTCATTAGTTTTAGCGCGATTCCTCGATCCGGATCAATATCGCTGTATTGCAAATCGATCAAGCCCAACCGAGGTGAATCCCAATCCAGCGAATCCCGATCTCGGTAGTTCTGCATGAGGTGATATTTGCACACCCAATCGACGTATTGAGCGGCCTGTGAAAATTCCCCGGTACGATCATCGAGTGCATCCAAAGTGGACTGCCACAGTTGCAGTATCTCTTGAGTCTGCGTGTCAGGCTCAGTCCCGGCCTCCAGACTCGCACGGATCGTGTCCAGGTACAAGTACTGAATATCAATAGCGCGCATAGATTTTCCGCTGGCCATGGGAAGCACCTGCTGCATGGTCAGGTCATAGGAGACCTTGCTCATTGATCCAACCGGATCCGAAAGTTCAAATTGCCCGAATTCATCGAAGCCTGACTCAATGAGCGCGAGAATCAAGGACGTTGTTCCCATTTTGAGCAGCGTCGCCGTCTCGGACATATTCGCATCGCCCACTATCACGTGCAAGCGTCGGTACTTCTCCGGATCAGCATGCGGCTCATCGCGCGTGTTAATAATCGGGCGCTTGAGTGTTGTTTCGAGTCCTACCTCGGTTTCAAAGTAGTCGGCACGTTGTGAGATTTGAAACTCCTTGAGGCCACCTTCTTGCCCTTTCCCCATCCGTCCAGCTCCGGTAAATATTTGTCGCGTCACAAAAAACGGCGTCAGCAATCCCACAATATTCGCGAATGGAGTCTGGCGCGCCATCAGGTAATTCTCATGGCAGCCATAGGAGGCGCCCTTGTTGTCTACGTTGTTTTTGTACAGTTTTATCGGCGCACCGTCAAAGGTAGGGGCCGATTTCGCTGCCGAATGCATAATCACCTCACCCGCCTTGTCCCACAGAGCAGCATCCCGCGGGTTGGTTACCTCGGGGCTCGAGTACTCAGGGTGCGCATGATCCACATACAGGCGTGCTCCATTGGTGAGGATTATGTTTTCGAGTCCCAGTTCTTGATCGTCGGTCAACGCGGATGGATCTGCATCCGCACGACTGAGGTCGTATCCCCGCGCATCGCGCAAGGGCGTCTCGCGTTCGTAGTCCCAACGTGCGTGCAACCCCTGGTCAAGCCCCACTAGATGTGCGTACGCGTTCACGATCTGTGAACTGGTGAGCATCGCATTCATGGTGGGGTGGCCCGGCACCGAGATTCCATACTCGGTCTCAATCCCCATTACTCGTTTAACGCTCATGCCCACCTCTTAGTCATCAAGATCCGTAAGGGAACAACTTCTACAGATATTGGCCGGTGTTGGACGCGGTACTGATTGAACGACCAGGTTCAGACCCCTTCTTTCCTTCAATGAGCGTACGAATAAAGACAATGCGTTCACCCTTCTTGCCTGAGATGCGGGCCCAGTCATCCGGATTAGTCGTATTCGGAAGGTCTTCATTTTCCCGGAACTCATCAATACACGCATCAAGTAGATGCTGGACCCGGATACCCCTTTGTCCCACGGTCAGGAATTCCTTAATCGCCGATTTCTTCGCCCTCGCCACGATGTTTTCAATCATGGCACCTGAGTTGAAGTCTTTAAAATACAACACCTCTTTGTCGCCATTTGCATAAGTCACTTCAAGGAAACGGTTTTCGTCCATGTCGGTGTACATGCGTTCGACTGCTCGCGAAATCATGTCCACTGTCGTTGCTTCCCGATCGCCGCCGTGCTCGGCAAGGTCCTCTTCATGTAACGGTAAATCAGAAGTCAGGTATTTGGAAAAGATTGCAGCCGCTGCTTGCGCATCTGGCCGCTGAATTTTGATTTTTACGTCAAGACGACCTGGTCGCAGAATCGCTGGGTCGATCATGTCCTCCCGGTTGCTAGCACCGATCACGATGACATTTTCCAAACTTTCAACTCCGTCAATTTCACTCAAAAGTTGGGGAACGATCGTGTTTTCAACGTCGCTACTCACACCAGTGCCGCGCGTGCGAAACAGCGAGTCCATTTCATCAAAGAAAACAATTACCGGCATTCCTTCTGAAGCCTTTTCTCGAGCCCGTTGAAACACCAACCGGATGTGCCGCTCAGTCTCACCCACGTACTTGTTCAATAATTCGGGGCCTTTGATATTGAGAAAGAACGATCTTCCCTCATCAATTCCGGTTTTTTCGGCGACCTTTTGGGCCAATGAGTTAGCAACAGCCTTGGCGATGAGAGTTTTTCCACACCCTGGTGGTCCGTATAGCAGAATCCCCTTTGGGGCCTTAAGTTTATGTTCGAGAAACAATTCCGCATGCAGGTATGGCAGCTCTACTGCGTCGCGGATCTTTTCGATCTGCTCGCCTAGGCCACCGATGTCCTCGTAGTGAATGTCAGGTACCTCTTCGAGCACCAACTCCTCGACTTCGGCACGAGCGATCTTTTCCACCGCTACTCCATTACGCATATCGCATAAAAGGGTGTCGCCGGCGCGCAGTTTTTCACCGATCAGTGGCTGGCCGATTCTGATCACGCGTTCCTCATCAGAGTGGGCAACGACTAGTGCCCGGTCGTTGTTAATGCGCTCTTTGAGAACGACGATTTCACCGGTTTCGTCGTATTCACGAATACTCACGATATTCATCGACTCGTTGAGCAGGACCTCCCGCCCAAGAACTAAATCCGTAATCTCAATAGTGGGGCTGACCCCCACACGCATTTTCTTCCCCGAAGCCATAATGTCTGCCGTGGCGTCTTCATAAGCGATCAGGATCGTGGCAAAACCGCTGGGCGGCTGGGCGAGCCGGTCCACCTCGGTCTTTAGGGAAACGATTTGTTCGCGAGCGTCACGCAATGTGGTAATTAATCGCTCATTGTGATCACGCGCGGCCGCCAACTCGCCATTTACCCGCATCAGATCCGCGTCTTTGTCCATGTGAACACGCCCTTCCCGTTAGTGACTGCCCCCACACCATAACCCGAAACCACGCTTTAGGCTCGCACAGGCAGTTCTGTCTTACTCCGTTTCACTCACTCCCCCGGGACCGTGATAGTCCTCACCATAAGCGCCAGGTGCTGGACGGCGTTTGCGATCAAGGGATGGGCCATTCATTAATCGTGCGGTAACCAGAAACCCGGTGTGTCCATTCATCTTGTGATCTGGTCGAACCGAGAGTCCATCAAGATGCCAGGTCCGCAACAAGCTTTCCTCGGCACGTGGCTCCGTCCACTTGTTTCGCACCCGAATCGTTTCCACCACACGTGACAACTGGGTGGTGGTCGCGACGTAAACAACCAAAGCCCCACCTGGCCGCAATGCCTGCTCAACCGCGTCCATACATTCCCACGGTGCCAACATGTCCAGAACTACCGAATCAAATTCCCCCGCTGTGGGTTGCCACTTTGGCAAATCCGCAATCTGTAGCTCCCAGGAATTTGGGAAACCGCCGAACCACCGACAGATATTCTCCACCGCAATCTCGGCGAATTCCTCTCGTCGCTCAATGCTCACTACCGACCCGCTAGTGCCTGCACTACGCAATAGCGAACAGGTCAAGGCACCCGATCCGACCCCCGCCTCAAGAATGCGCGATCCCTCGCCGATGTCGCCAAGGCCCACTATTCGAGCGGCATCTTTGGGGTAGACAACAGCGGCTCCTCTGGGCATTGACAGCACGTAGTCGTCCAAAGCAGGCCTCAACACTTGATACGACACGGCACGATCACTATTTATGATGATTCCTTCGTGTTTGCCAATCATCTCGTTGTGGGCCAACTGTCCACGGTGACTGTGGAAGACCCCATCTGTGCGCAATGTGATTGTGTTCTTATTCGAGCGCGCGTCAATGAGCTGCACAAGATCACCCTCACAAAGTGGGCCTCGGGGTCGAGCTCCCACATCGATCGGGTGCCGTGGAGCAGGGGGATGAACGGGGCGTTTGGCCATGTGAAGACTTTATCTGCGGGGTACATGCGCGTGGTGGTCGCAGTGTGCCCCGTCGGTGTGTACGTACTGAGCAGTACCGGACAGACAACTATGCTGACGCAGTGTTTCCTAGTTCGCTTTCACCGTCGCGCAGCGCTGACTTCCAACAGTGCCCATTGCTTTATCGCTTCAAAACAATCGATCAATTGCCAGAGAAGCCGTCAATCGCTGCGGTTCGTGGAACTCTTGTCCATACAGTTTTGGAAAAGATTTTCGATGCCCCGGCCGGCCAACGGACCTATGATCTCGCTCTTTCTCTTTTCAAAGACGCTCTAGAGTCATTGGGTGAAGCTAAACCTCAGGAGGCTGCTCTCGTACGCGAGCACGCACAGTCCACCGGTAATCAGGAACTTGTCGAGGCGGCATTAGAGCCGATTAAGCCGATCATGGAGACCTATTTTGCGATGGAAGATCCCAATCGACTGGAGCCATATGCGCGGGAGTTGGCCATGAGTGTTGAGTTGGATGATGGCTTCGCTATTAGGGGATTCATTGACCGAGTTGACCGCAATCCGTCGGGTGATATTCGGATCGTGGACTATAAAAGCGGTAAGTCGCCGTCACCCCGATTCGCGGATAAGGCGATGTTCCAAATGCGCTTCTATGGGTTGGCCTGGTGGCGCATCAATGGTGAGTTGCCGCGCATGCTGCAGCTGATGTATCTGGGCAATGGCCAAATGCTGAAATACGAGCCTTCCGAAAGTGACCTGTTGAGCACTGAACGAAAAATTCTTGCCCTTCGTAGTGCCATCACAAAGAGTGCAGAACGAGAGTCATTCACACCGACGCCATCGAAGTTGTGCGGATGGTGCTCTTTTAAGCTTTTATGTCCAGAGTTTGGGGGCACTCCCCCACCGTTGCCAGACCGAGCAACGTGGACCTCAGGGAGCTCTCTGGTGCAGGACAGTCTGAAAACTGCGAGTACCTTAGTTATTAACCAGCATCCAGAGTGACTCAACATCTTGGCCTTCGAGGGTTTTCAGAATAACTGCTCCCGGTATTTCGATGGGTTGCATGTGCGCTACGGCAATCACTTTGGCACCCGCGTTTACTGCTGAAAGGGTGCCCGTGTGTGAGTCTTCAATTGCCAAACATTGTTCAATTGCGATCCCGACACCGGCGGCGGCACTCAAATAGGGTTCTGGGTGTGGCTTGGAGTTGTTCACTTCATCACCTGCCACTGACAGGGTAAACTCTCCCACCGTTTCGCTCATCCTGGACATGACCGAATCGAGGAGTAGCCGCCACGAGGCGGTAACAATGACCGTGGGAATCTTCAATTCATGTGCCTGTCTGACGAGTGCTTGCGCACCTGGCCGCCATTGAATCGGCTCTGATTCAAAAAGCGATCCCACCTCGTGGAGGAGCTCCGCCCCAATGATGGTTGAAGATTGTGCGCCATTGATGTGCAGCTCCATGTAGTCGGCAACTCGCGACAGGGGGCCACCTACGCAATGTCGTTGGTCTTCGACAGTCCAACTATGCCCGTAACGACTCATCAGGCGCTGCTCCGCAATAAACCAAAGTTTCTCTGATTCGAGCAATGTGCCATCGAGATCGAGCAAGAGGGCCTTGGGTGTGATCACACTGAACCATAGTGCGAGAGTGGGGACGTGGACTACTCACTATTGGACGATTCCCCATTTTCCGTCACTGATACCGGTATGGCTTTTCGTTATTCTCCGGCTCGCAATCTCGATTCCGTTCCAATTGTGTTGCTACATGGACTCTCCCAACAGGGGGACTACTGGTTACCAGTAATTGAGTCACTTGGATTAGAGAACGCAATTATTAGTATCGATCTGAACGGACACGGTGAGTCTCGCCGGATGAAATCGGACTACCGGGTTCCCTCGGTAAGCAGAGATTGCATGTCTGTATTGGATCAATTGAGAATTGATCAGGCATGCATTGTTGGTCACTCATGGGGCGCGTCTGTTGCATTGCACTTTGCGGCTAATTTTGCGGATCGAACTCACAGCGTCGTACTCGTTGATGGTGGGGCGTTCACCCCCGCCAATATTGTTGATCGCGGGTTGATTAGCCGAGAAAGACTCCGCGTTGAACTCACACCACCGGAAGGCCCCTTCACGCAATCACAGCTGCGCGCACACTATTTACCTGAGGAACTTGGTCTATCAATTGAGCAACAAGATTGCGTCATGCGCGCAATTGACCGGACATATCAGAATGCTCCGGTCACCGGATTAGTAACCACCATCGGGATTCAAAGGCACATGGCAGTTCTGGATGCATTCCTGGACTACAACCCCGACAGCGACCTGGAACTGATCACCGTCCCCGCTTGGATCCTCGTTGCCTGCGATTTTTATGCGTCCACCGGAGTCGATATCCTGGATGACTGGGCACGCGCTAAGTACGATGCAGATGGCAAAGTTCAGGGAAAAATGAATATTGCCTTACAGCATTGGTACGGTGCAGTGCATGACGTACCACTGTATTGGCCGGGCCGGGTGGCGCGGTTGATCGCACATGCCGCACAGAGACGAGGGGGTGGATTGATGTGATCGAGTTTGAGGACCTCCCGGTTTTGGAGAACCCAATTATGATCTGCGCATTTGAAGGCTGGAATGACGCCGCAGAAAGCGCGTCGGGCGTGATCAGCCACTTGCGCGATAAGTGGAATGCCGAGTTGCTGCTCGAGCTCGACCCTGAAGAATATTACGACTACCAGGTGAATCGACCACACACCTATGTCACGGATTCGGGCGAGCGTGGCATCGTGTGGCCGGGTACCCGAATCTATTCGGCACACGTACCCGAACTTTCTAGAGATGTCGTGCTCGTCGCCGGAATTGAGCCGAACATAAAATGGCCACAGTTCATCCGCGAAATTCTCGGGGTCGCGACTGAATTAGATACCAACTTGGTTCTCACGCTTGGCGCTCTCCTTTCTGACAATCCACACACCCGTCCGGTTCCCGTGTCAGCCACTACAAACGATCCTCAAATGTTGCTCGAACTCGACGTCGAACGCTCCACCTACGAGGGACCCACCGGAATAGTTGGCGCAATCGCCTCAGCCTGTGAACAATTTGGCATTCCCAGCCTGTCCTTGTGGGCTTCGGTTCCTCATTATGTGGGTCAATCTCCGTGCCCTAAAGCGTCACTTGCACTTGTGACAAAGATTGAAGAGCTCCTCGATCTCCCGATCCCACTTGGCGATCTCACCGAAGATGCGCGAGCGTGGGAAGCGGGCGTGAACGAGTTGGCGCGCGATGATGAAGAAATAGCGGACTACGTCGCCCAACTCGAAGAAGAACAGGACACCGCTGAACTACCTGAGGCTTCAGGAGATGCAATTGCAAAGGAGTTTGAACGGTATTTGCGCCGGCGCGAACGTTAGCCCTGACCCCGCAGATTGAGGTAGCGGCTAATCGATACAGCCGTGCTTGGATCAAAATTTGCGGCCAGACTGGGCAACTCGAAAGCCTCGCTGATCCCCGTTGCTACTTGCTTCCCTAACTCGACGCCCCACTGATCGAAAGAATTTATTCCCCAAATTGCGCCCTGTACAAAAACACAATTTTCATAAAGTGCGACGAGCATTCCCAAGGCGAATGGGTTTAGTTCGGGACACATGATCACTGTTACGGGTCGATTACCCGGCATGACCTTATGTGGCACCAATTCTGCGGGGACGCCACTTTCCGCAACTTCGGTGGCATCAATTCCCAGTGACAATACGGAAGCTTGAGCCAGTGCGTTTGCGACCAACATGTTTTGCTGATTCCCCAAATCGTGATCAGCTCGCGCCACCACGATGATGTCACACGACACCGTATTTGTTCCTTGGTGCAACAACTGATAAAAGCTGTGTTGACCATTCGTGCCAGATTCTCCCCAGTAAATAGCCCCCGTGTCGTAACTCACGCTTTCCCCGTCGCTGCGGACGCTTTTGCCATTGCTCTCCATCGTGAGCTGTTGTAGATAGGCCGGGAACCGTTCCAGACACTGCGCATAAGGAAGAACGGCGGTGGTGTGAATTCCTAAAAAGTTGCGGTTCCACACAGCAAGGGCACCCATTTGCATCGCGATATTTGTCTCCCAAGGTTCATTTTGGAAGTTGACATCAGCGCAACGAAAACCATTGAGTAACTCACCAAATTGCCGCGGCCCAATGGCGATCATGGTACTCAAACCGATGGCCGATTCCATCGAGTAACGACCACCGACCCAATCCCAAAACTCGAACATGTTGGAGGCATCGATACCAAAATTTGACACTTCTCGCTCATTTGTTGATAACGCCACAAAATGCTGCGAAACAACAGAATCAGAATCTTGAGCAGTCACAGCATTGCGCACCCAGTCTCGCGCCTGGCGTGCATTGGACATCGTTTCGGCCGTGGTGAAAGTCTTGGATGCGATAATGAAAAGAGTTGTTTCGGGGTCGCACCGCTTAAGAGTTTCCACCAAATCGGCCGGGTCCACATTTGACACAAAAAAGAATGCGATGTTCGGATCAGTGAATGCGCGTAGTGCTTCGTGGGCCATGGCCGGTCCCAAATCAGACCCGCCAATACCAATGTTTACCACTGATTCAATCCTTTTTCCGGTGAATCCTCGCCAGTCTCCGTTTCGCACCCGCTCGGCTAGGACCGACATGCGATCAAGCACCGAGTGCACCGCCTTCACGATGTCAACACCGTCAACAACCAATTGGGAATCTCGCGGGAGACGCAAAGCACTGTGCAAAACGGCGCGGTCCTCAGTCTGATTGATATGAACACCCGCACACATTTCGTCACGTCTGTCCGCGACCTTACGCTCTACCACCAGTGCTTTGAGCGTGTTCCATACTGATGAATCGACCCTTTGACGAGTGAAATCGACCTCAATTTCACCGAGATTGTTTCGCAATTCGCTGCGATCCTGGTGGATCAACTCTGGGATTGGGGCGATTGACGCCCCTGCCAACGTGAGTGTTCTCCAAGCAGGGGTCAGGGTGGGATCGGACACTCATCTAGTCTTGCACACAAGTCTTGTGAACTACTAGCACTCGTGCTTCGCACTAATGAGGAGGATCCGGTATGGACGATCAAAAACTGACTGTGAGCATAGGAATGGTCGGGCTCGGTCGAATGGGTGCCAATCTCAGCCGGCGAGCCGTGGCCGCTGGACATAACGTGCTCGGTTTTGATCGCAATCTCGATTTCGTTTCGGCGTTGGAGCCACATGGGGTGCAGGGTGCTGCCTCACTCGAGGAGTTAGTGAACGCTTTGCCTAGCCCACGCACCGTGTGGATCATGGTGCCGGCCGGTGCGCCTACCCACAGCGTTGTGGACCAATTAGCGAGTTTGCTACAGGCCGGTGACACGATTATTGATGGTGGAAATTCGTACTACCGGGACGACATCGCGCATTCACAACAATTGGCCGCTGCGGGGATTTCTTTTATCGACGTCGGCACGTCCGGAGGAGTATGGGGCCGCGAACGCGGCTATTGCCTGATGATCGGTGGCCCCAAAGAGCCAGTCAATGCACTAGCTCCGCTATGGGATGCCCTAGCCCCCGGCATTGACACCCAAGTGCGCACCGATGACTCTGCTCCACTCCAAGACGCTGAGCGAGGATGGCTCCATTGCGGTCCCAGTGGCGCAGGCCATTACGTCAAAATGGTTCACAACGGGATTGAGTACGCACTAATGGCTGCGTACGCGGAGGGATTCAATATTTTGAAACATGCAAACGCCGGGGCGCACACGAACACTCATGACGCCGAGACCGCGCCTCTTGCCCAACCTGAATTTTATCAATATGAGATCGACATTCCGGCAGTGGCAGAGGTGTGGCGTCGAGGGTCAGTGATTGGATCCTGGCTCCTGGACTTAACCGCATCCGCATTGGCACAAAGTCCCGAACTCAGTGAGTTTTCTGGTCGCGTGTCCGATTCAGGTGAAGGTCGATGGACGTCAATTGCTGCAATCGAAGAAGGCGTTCCCACCCCGGTGCTTACTGCTGCACTGTATTCACGTTTCGCATCCCGGGACAATGATCACTTCGCCCATCAGGTCCTCAGCGCAATGCGCAAAGGCTTCGGTGGGCACGACGAGAAGCAGGACTAAAGGTACACACCGAGCAGGCTCGCACATAGGTTCTTGACCAGTTGTGGCCCACTCGGATCTTGGCCCCCCGAGTGCAGTGAGTCGCGAGCCCAGTTATCAATCGCATCAAGGGCGCCTGGTGTCTGGAGATCATCAGACATCACTTCCCGAACGCGGTCGAGCACACTCTCTGCGGCTCGCGCGCTGGGCAGACTTGTCGCAGCGCGCCACAAATCAAGCCGGGCTTGCGCACCTTCAAGGCCTTGGGGTGTCCACGACCAATCGCTACGGTAATGGTGGGCTAACAACGCCAAGCGAATTGACATTGGGTCTACTCCTTCATGGCGCAAGGTCGACACGAACACCAAGTTGCCACGCGACTTTGACATCTTGTGACCTTGCCAGGACACCATTCCTGAGTGGACGTAAAAGCGCGCAAATGGTTCGCGCCCGGTAATGCTTTCCGCCTGGGCCGCACTCATCTCATGATGTGGAAACTTTAAGTCCGAACCACCACCTTGGACGTCGATTTGATTCCCTAGGTAAGACAGCGCAATAGTAGAACATTCAATATGCCAACCGGGCCTTCCGTGACCTAAAACGGTGTCCCACGCCGGCTCATTGGGCCGCTCCGCTTTCCACAACAGGGGGTCCAGGGCGTTAATTTTACCCGGGCGGATTGGGTCCCCGCCACGTTCGGCGAAGGTGCTCAGCATTTCTTCACGGCTGAGATGCGAAATGGACCCGAACAATGGTGAGTGTTCAATTGTGAAATAGATGTCACCCTCGAGTGCGTACGTTTTCCCAGCCGCCTGCAACCCCAAGACATGTTCGGCGACCTGCGGGATCGACTCAACCGCCCCGATGTAATGCGCAGGCGCAATAACACTCAAAGCTTGCATGTCCTCGCGAAACAGTGCTGTCTCTCGATCCGCGATTTCTCGCCAGTCTGTGCCAGTAGCCACCGCTCGCTCCAAGAGCGGCTCATCAATATCTGTCACATTTTGCACATAATCCACCTGTACTCCCGAGTCAAGCCACGTGCGAATCAGCAGGTCAAAGGCAACATAAGTGTTGGCGTGGCCAATATGCGTAGCATCGTAGGGAGTTATGCCACACACATAAATTTTTGCTACTTCGCCCGGTGCCGTGGGACGCACTTTCTGTGTCGCAGAATCAAATAGCGCCAGGTCGCGTCCAATGCCGGGAAGTTTCGACAACGACGGTTGTGGCCAGCTTTGCACCTTGGCAGCCTATCGGTTGAATTGCCCGGGCTTAGAACACTGGCCACGGAATTGACGGCCATTGTGCTGACGGCCGTGGAAACACTTCAGTGTGCACGAGCTCGGCGATCCGATCTCGTAATTCACCAGACTCAGGTTCTGACAGAAATGGGTCGATTTGTGTCTCGTAATTACCCAGTTTCGTACCGAGCGCTATGAGGTCACTTAGCAGCCTCGCCGGAATCGGGGTGTCCACCCACCCCCACAGTACGGTGCGCAATTTTGGCTCTTCGTGGAAACATACGCCGTGATCGATGCCGAATACCCGACCATTCTTGTCTGCCAACACGTGTCCGGCTTTGCGGTCGGCATTGTTGATCACCGCATCAAAAAGTGCCATCTGGGCGAGTTGTTCGCGGGGGTCATGTGCAAGCGTCACTTCACTCCCGTCTTGATCAATTGCCTGCAAAATCGAGAGCCATCCGGTCGGAACTTCATGCCTGTCAAAAATGTTTACTGGACGCAGTTCATCTACTTCCTCAACCCACTGTTGGACCATACCCGGACCCATGGGTCCCTCCTCAGTCCAGCGAGTCGGAGGGACCAAATCCCAGCCAAGGAGCCCATCAAGATTCGCGGCCGCGACCTCCCGCCGGCACAAGGTGTCCCGGGTGAAATCCCAGAGCGGGCTCTCCCCCGATACGGGCTTGTATACAAACAGGTCCCCTAAATCGTCCCTGCACAGCAAGGAGCCGTTGCTCGCACCCCGCAGTTGACCCATTGGTTCAAGTGAGCCGCTTGCGATTGAGTTAGAGGTCTCTTCGCTTGTACCCATTGGCTCTCGGACAAATATGACCCTCAGGATCGAGTGGTTGTTGACAAAATGGGCATGGCGGGCGTCCGGATTCGGTGACACGGCGCGTTCGTTCGGCAAATGCCCGCGCATAGGCTGCACTGAGCCACACTCTCATTGTGTCGGGGCCTTGTTCTCCGTCCTCACCGAGTTCGGGCACTTCCTCACTTTCTTCATCTATCGCGTGCGCCTCAATCACGACACACGAACTTCCCTCATCCCAGCCCAGAGCCATCGCCCCAACCCGGAACTCTTCAAACAACGGCATGTCAAGAGGATCATTGTCCACCAATTCACTGGGTGCTTTTTGTGGAACTACACCGTTGGGGTCGCGGGTCACATGAACCTCATTGAGCAACTCATCGATGCGCTCTGCCAATACAACCGCCTGTTGTTTTTCAAAAGCGACAGCAGAAAGGGAGCCCGCGGATTTCGCCTGTAAATAAAAAGTTCGCTCCCCCGGCATTCCCACCGTTCCAACAATGAACCGTTCGGGAAGGCGGTATTCAATGATTCTCCTAGCCACCCGCTCCACCTCCCACAGGCGCTTCATCCTTGTTCTTATGTGCAACCGTTACATGTCTACGCGCCTGTGTTCCATCTCCATTTGAGCTCAAAACAAACGGCCTGGTAGCGGTGTAACTCACCACGCTGACCGAGCACGGGTCAGCGCCGATTCGTTGAAATAGGTCAAGATGCATACCCAAGGCATCTGCGAGAATTGCCTTGATCACGTCGCCGTGGGAGACAGCAATGTAGACCGCATCGGGACCCAAAATATCGTTCCACCGGCGAATAGCTTTCACAGCTCGGTACTGCATGCTCGACATCGCCTCACCATTTGCCCCCGGAAAAACAACAGATGCCGGGTGGTCTTGTACGGACCGCCACAAGTCTTCCTGGGCGAGCTCGCTTAAACTGCGACCCGTCCAGTCGCCATATTCACATTCTGCAAGCGCCGACTCAGTGGATACTTCCAGTGGGCCACCTGAGGTGCCCACCAAGGTCGTAGCGAGGCTCTGCGCCGTCTGCATGGTCCGCTCGAGGGGCGAGGAAATCAGGGCGGAGACCTCTAGCCCGGATAACTGCTCGGCAAGTGCCACAGCCTGTTCCACCCCACGGCTGTCCAACTTGATTCCCGGAGCCGTGCCCGCCAAGATACCTTTTTCGTTTGCCTCTGTGCGTCCATGTCGGACCAGCAGCACGGTAGCCATGTCCATAACGTAGTGGTGGCAGACCACGGCGCGCCCCCCATTGTGTGGGTGTTCGCGTGGGGCAGAACCTGACTGGACCGTGCCCCTGGGTCATCGCCTGTGCACCTAAGGAGACAGAACCCCAGTTGCCAATAGCAGCAGCACCACGATTCCGAGCCCCACCCGGTAAATTACGAACGGCGTGTAGGTCCGAGTGGTAAGCCAACGGAGCAACCAAGAAATTACGACTAACCCAACAAAAAATGCAATGACTGTGGCCAGAATCGTTTGGCCCCATGCCACGTTTTGCTGGTCAGAAATCTTCGTCGCTTCATAAAATCCTGAGCCTAAAACTGCGGGAATCGCAAGCAGGAATGCGTATCTTGTCGCCGCAACCCGGTTAAAACCAAGTGCCAGCCCGGTGGTGATCGTGGCTCCGGACCGAGACACTCCCGGAATCAATGCCAATGCTTGGCCTAGCCCAAAAGCTACCGCATCGGGGAGTTTCAACTTTTCGATTGACTTAATCTTGCGTCCATAACGGTCCGCGATTCCGAGCAGGACTCCAAAAAATATTAGGGTGGAGGCGACGAGATAAAGGTTGCGGGCCGTCGTTTCGATTTGGTCGGCGAGCAGGAAGCCAAGAGCGGCGACCGGGATTGTTCCCACGATGACATACCAACCCATCCGGGCATCAAGCTCTTTGCGCAGTACAGGATTTCGCAGTGACCGCGACCACGTGGACACTATTCGCGTGATGTCACGCCAGAAATACACGATCACAGCGAGTTCGGTACCGATTTGGCTTACCGCCGTGAACGCCGCACCAGGATCGGTCCAACCGAAAAATTGACTAACAATAAAGAGATGCGCCGATGAGGAAATTGGCAGGAATTCGGTTATTCCCTGCAGTATTCCAAGGATGATCGCTTCATACCAGGACATGTCAACTATCCGGACAGGTTCGCGTCCAGATCCCCTAGGCCGGAACTTTTATACGCCTCTTTCATGACATGAAGTGTTCCTACTCGCTCCTTTAGGGACCCGGCAAATGAAGCCACACTCAAATTGGTGACGCCTGCTTCAGCATAGGCAGGCAGGCGCTTTGCGATCCTTTCCGGCGGGCCAATCAATGAAGTGGCATCGATGAATTCCATTGGAACGGCTGCAGCAGCGCCCGCATAATCCTTAGCCATGAATCTTTCCTGAATCTCAATGGCTGCATCCTCATATCCCATGCGGGTTGCAAGCTGATTGTAGAAGTTTTTATCACGCGACCCCATTCCGCCGATGTACAGCGCTGAATACGGGCGCACCAAATTCGCACATTCCTCAACATCATTACCGGGGACAACAGGTACCGCGGGCACGACATCGAACCCCTCCATAGTTTTGCCGACCTTCTCACGGCCAGCAATCAACGGCTTCATCAGCTCAGCCGCCTGCTCTGGCGAAAAGAAAATGGCGAGCCACCCGTCTGCTATTTCGCCGGTGAGTTCCAGATTCTTGGGCCCAATGGATGCTAAGTAGATGGGAATATTTTCTCGTACCGGATGGACCGTCAACGTGAGCGCCTTCCCCGGCCCATCGGGCAAAGGCAATGTAAAAAATTCGCCGTCATATTGCACACGCGTTCGAGACAGAGCCATTCGTACTACGTCTACGTATTCACGAGTTCGTTGCAACGGCTTAGTGAATCGCACTCCGTGCCATCCTTCAGAAACCTGCGGGCCAGAAACTCCTAGACCGAGTCTGAACCGCCCTGCAGAGAGGGTGTCCAAAGTAGCCGCTGTCATTGCTGTGTTCGCCGGGGTCCGACCGGGGATCTGGAAGATTGCGCTACCCACATCAATGTGTTGTGTTTGGGCAGCAATCCACGTGAGGACGGTGGCGGCATCTGAACCGTAGGCTTCAGCGGCCCACACGCAGGAATAGCCGAGCCGATCGGCTTCCCTGGCCACTTCCAGATTGTCCGCATCGTTTCCTGCACCCCAATAGCCAAGGTTTACTGATAGTTCCATGGTGTCAGCCTACGGCCTACAATCCCAACTTTCATTCCGCATAGGGCTACGGTTGACACATGCAGCAAAGACCTCTGGGCAATTCCGGTATTCGGGTGGGGCGATTAGCGCTTGGAACCATGACCTGGGGCCGGACAACAGATGAATATGAGGCCCGTGATCAACTTGCTGCGTTTCTTGACGCCGGTGGCACATTAATCGACACCGCCGATGTGTACTCCGAGGGTGTCAGCGAGGAATTGCTGGGCACCCTTATTCAAGAATTTGATTGTCGAGATTCCGTTGTGGTGGCCACAAAGGCGGTCTCGTTGCCCAATACCGAGCGCAGATTCAGTGCGAGCCGTGGGCATCTACTCGACGCCCTTGATCGCAGTCTGAAACGGCTCGATGTCGATCACATTGATTTATGGCAAATGCACGCTTGGGATTCTTACACGCCTATAGAAGAGACCCTTTCGGCGATTGATTCGGCGATTTCTTCAGGCAAGGTGCGCTACGCGGGGATATCTAATTACTCCGGATGGCAAAGCGCGCGCGCCTGCACGATGCAACAGCTTAAGCCGGGGTCTACGCCCTTGATCACTACGCAGATGGAGTACTCACTGCTGGAGCGTGGTGTTGAACGTGAGATTGTCCCTTCTGCCAAATCCCTTGGCATTGGCATTCTCCCGTGGTCGCCACTCGGTAGAGGCGTGCTCACGGGTAAGTACCGGCACTCAATCCCGATTGACTCCCGTGGTGCCAGCGCAGACACGAGTGCCTTTGTCAATCTGTATTCGGATGAGCGAGCAAAAAGAATTGTCGATGCACTTGCTACGGCCGCACAAGGACTGGATGCTAGTCCCGCGGAAGTTGCACTCGCTTGGCTGCGAGACCGCCCGGGCGTAATTGCCCCCATTCTAGGCGCCCGGACCAATGCCCAATTACTTTTGGCGCTTGGTTCTGAAGAGCTCGTGTTGCCGGACGAGATCACGGCCGCACTCAACGATATCTCTGACCCGCATATGGGATACCCCGAATCTGGCTGGGCGCAGCGCAGGTGATGTCCGGGTGAAACATCAATGACGCGTGTCGAGCCGACGTGGGAGTTTCGGGAAATTTTCTTTTCGCGCGATAGCGATCGTGAGGAAACGAGACAGTTTCTGACCCTGAGAGCTGATCGTGGTCGTTGGGAACTTGACCGCACCAAGATTTATCGTGATGGTCGGAAAAAGGTCCGGTTGCGTCGAAAGGTGTATCGGGTTGAAAAGGCCATGTAGTTAGACCGCTCGCAAGAAGCGATCAAGGGCTCGCACACCGAAGTGCAATCCTTCAATTGGCACCCGTTCGTCCACTCCGTGGAATAGACGCCAGTAGTCCAGGTCTGGTGGCATGCGTAACGGTGAAAATCCGTAGCAGTCGATCTCCAGTCTGCTGAGTGCTTTCGCATCCGTTCCCCCGGAGATCATGTACGGGACAGCGCGCGCACCGGAGTCTTCTTGGTGTAACACGCTTGCCATCAGGTCAAATGTTGCCGTCTCAAATGTTGACTCAATTGCAATATCACTGCTCACAGCTTCAACGTTGATTCGCTCACCGACAAGTTCACGGATCGTCTGGTCGAATTCGGCTTCAAAGCCGGGCAGTACCCGTCCGTCAATGTGAGCCGTGGCCTCCGAGGGGATCACGTTCACCTTGTAGCCGGCATTAAACATCGAGGGATTTGCCGTGTTTTGCAGCGTGGCACCCACGAGTAATCCCAATGTGCCAATTTTTGACACTAATTCTTCCGTGTTGGTTCCGTCAATCTCGACACCATAGGCGTCACTGAGTTCGGCGAGAAATGCATCGACGGTACGAGTTCGACGAACCGGCCATTGGTGGTCACCGATTCTCGTCACTGCTCGAGCCAGTTCGGTAACTGCATTGTCAGTGTGAATCATGGATCCGTGTCCAGCGCGGGCTGCCGCACGAAGTCGCAGCCAACGGATTCCCTTTTCTGCGGTCTGAATTGGATATAAGCGCAGATCATCGCGTACGGAGATTGAGAATCCTCCTACCTCGCCAATGGCCTCGGTGGCTCCTTCAAAAAGTCCGGGACGATGGTCCACGACCCACGCGGACCCATGCTGCATGCCGGCTTCCTCATCGGGGAAAAATGCGATGATCACATCTCGCCTGGGTCGGATTCCCATCCGTGCCCAATGACGCATTACGGCCAAAATCATGGCGTCCATATTTTTCATATCTACCGCACCACGCCCCCAAATGAAGCCGTCATGGATTTCTGCTCCAAAGGGCGGGTGGGTCCAATCTGAGGCTATTGCGGGAACAACATCAAGATGCCCGTGGACTACCAGAGCGTCGGCGCTCGGATCAGTTCCGGGAATCCGCAAGTGAACACCTCTGCGGGTATCAGCGGTTGTCACATACACCTCGGGGTCATACCCCACCTCGCGCAATCTTTGCGCGCAATAGTCGGCTACTTCTGCCTCACCCACCGTCTCGGGCGAGTCACCCCAGTTACTGGAGTCGATGCGAATTAATTCTTGGGTAAGGGTTACCACGTCAGTCTCAAGCGCTAACCGTGCCTGTTCACTTAGTGTGTACTCCTGCGTCATGCCATGATCATGCCATCTGGATCACCGCCTGGCATCAGCCTTAACCCAAGTGCTCTATGCGTGAAGATTAGTTCCTCACGTTTCACTCCGGAGTCAGCTTGGCTCGGGGGCCTAGGTATAGTTGTTATCCGCCGCGCAAGCGGCACCCAGTCCGGGTGGCGGAATAGGTAGACGCGCTAGCTTGAGGTGCTAGTGCCCCAAAAGGGCATGGGGGTTCAAGTCCCCCCTCGGACACTCCCCTCTATAAAAAGGGGGTACTTATCCACAGATTTGGTTTGTGGACACACCTCATACTGTTTTGCAGGGGTGTTTCCGCGGGCAAATACTCGACATGTATCCAAAACCTATTAGTTGATTTGCCAACGTAGAAACATGCAAAAGGTGAGACTCTTTTGCGTCTTCTCACAATTGGGCGGGCCTGTTTGAGACGGAGTGTGCGTTACTCCTCGTATAGGCGCATCGCGCGTGGCGATCAGGTGCGCCTACTGTTTTGAGAAACAACCCACTATTAAATCCATATATTTCCAATTCGTCATGCGTTGCCAACTTAACACGGCAAATAATAGCGCTTAGGCATAAGTCCACTTTGTGTCTGATAATCTTTTTTTCTGATGGCTTTTCGTATTCCTTTTTTTTGTTTGTGCGCTGTTCTTTTCCTTGTGGGTGGTAATGCCGCTCCGGCAGCGGCAGATGGCACCTCGTGGTCCGCAGTCGCCGCCGCGGAAGCAAATGCGTGGGTCTCCGTCGACTACGGCAATGGCGTATGGGTCGCCGTCAGCGTTCTCGGCTCGAACCGGGTGATGCGTAGTACCGATGACGGCGCGTCCTGGAGTGCTGTTGCCGCCGCAGAAGCGAATTCGTGGCGTTCGGTTGCTTACGGCAATGGCGTATGGATCGCCGTCAGTTCCGTCGGCACGAACCGGGTGATGCGTAGTACCGATGGCGGCGCGTCTTGGAGTGCAGTAGCCGCCGCAGAAGCGAACGAGTGGTTTTCGGTTGCCTACGGCAATGGCGTATGGGTCGCCGTCAGCACTAACGGCACGAACCGGGTGATGCGCAGTACCGATGACGGCGCGTCCTGGAGTGCTGTTGCCGCCGCAGAAGCGAATGAGTGGCGTTCGGTTGCCTACGGCAATGGCGTATGGGTCGCCGTCAGCACTAACGGCACGAACCGGGTCATGCGCAGTACCGATGACGGCGCGTCCTGGAGTGCAGTAGCCGCCACGGAAGCGAATTCGTGGCAATCAGTTGCCTACGGCAATGGCGTATGGGTCGCCGTCAGCTCTAACGGCACGAACCGGGTAATGCGTAGTACCGATGGCGGCGCGTCCTGGAGTGCAGTAGCCGCCGCAGAAGCCAACATTTGGCGGGAGGTTGCCTACGGCAATGGCGTATGGGTCGCCGTCAGCGTTGACGGCACGAACCGGGTGATGCGAAGTACCGATGGCGGCGCGTCCTGGAGTGCAGTAGCCGCCGCGGAAGCAAATGGGTGGGCTGGGGCTGACTACGGCAATGGCGTCTGGGTCGCCGTCGCTCAAAGCGGCACCACGAACCGGGTGATGCGCAGTCTGGACCCATCAGCTGCAGGCGGCGGTGGTGAGGACCCAGCGGCGGCGGCAGAGGCTGTTCGGGCAGCGCAAGAGGCGGCGTATGTGGAGAATGTACGGCTTCAGAAATTGGCCGAAGCAGCGTATGCGGAGAATGTGCGGATTGTTGAGGCAGCGCGGGTTGAGGCAGCAGTCCTGGCGGCAGAGGCAGCGGTTCTTCCTGTTTTTGTGTGTGCAGCAAAACAAGTTGATCCTGATGCGGTGTGTGTCTCGGCTGCCACGATTATTAATAACGCGAGAATCGTGAGCACACTTGATGCCCAAGCCCTGTCGGCAATCCCGATAGAGAACATCGGTCGATATCCGGCACAGTACCTCGCCCAAATCTCTCCCGTGGCGATTAGGGGTTTGAGAGTCGGCCAACTCAACTCTTTCTCAGCTGAACAAGTGAAAGCATTGCCGGCTGCGCTTGTGGCAGGAATTTCTCGCACGGTCTTCGCCAAGATGAAGCCTGATGTGAAAAATAGATTCACAGCCACTCAAATCAAGAGCCTTGATAAGGGACAGGTCACGTCATTTTTATCAAAAAAGCCCCAAAAGATTAAGAAATCTCAGATACGAGCCCTTAACTTTACCGGGGTAGCCCCAAAAACTTTAGCTGATTCGCCACGAAGTGTGTTACGTAAACTATCCGTGAGACAAATAAATAACCTCACTGACAAACAATATAAATTAATCATCAAGCAAGATCCCAACTCTTTTAATGAAAAGAAAATCCAGAAATCACGATTTGCAAGCGAGCTTTTTCGTTGACAAGAGTCACCTCCACCCAAAGACGACACGGTTGTCACGCTCGAATCAGCTTAAGGGGCCAAGCCCCCCCCCCTCGGACACAATTTGCGCTCAATTTCGAAATTGCGGAGTGTACATTTCTTGAAAGCAGCAGTTGTAACGATTACAGCTGGCCTTTCATACGCTCATGGCGCCAACGTCGGCGATATGCGTCTTCACGACGCGCATGATTAACCTCGGACGGCAAGTCTGGCTCGAAGGGCCTCCCGGCGTTCTTCAAAACGATTCACGCTGACGTCCATGTCAGCCAAGAGCTGAGCGAGCTCGTCTCGCGCAGCATTGCCCACCGAGCCGAAATCATTGCGCTCAAAAATTTTCCATTTGCGCAGGACCGGCATGATCACTTCGTCACGGTGTTGCTTGAGATCGTAGATACCGGCCACGGCGATTTCCACTGCCTTGCGTTGGAAACCATCAATTCCGTGCCCAGGCATTGCGAAATCTCGCACACTCGACAGAATTGCTACCATTGTCGCATCGGGCTGGAGTTCAAGTGCCGCGTCAAGAAGGTTTCGGTAGAAAATCATATGCAGATTCTCATCTAGTGCGATCCGCTGTAAAAGCGACTCACCAATTGGATCACCGGTCGCCGCACCGGTATTCCGGTGCGAAACCCTCGTTGCCAGTTCTTGAAATGACACATATGACAAGCCCGCCAACATACCCGGGTGAATTGCTTGGAAGCCTTCTTGCATGTGGAACATGCGTGCCTGCTCCAGCGCCACCGGGTCAACCGCGCGCGTGACCACCAAGTAATCGCGGATCGCTGTACCGTGTCGCCCCTCTTCAGCCGTCCAGCGACCCACCCATTCGCCCCAAGCGCCCTCACGGCCGAAGATCGTGGCAATTTCATGGTGATAGCTCGGTAAATTATCTTCTGTCAGCAGGTTGATGATCAGACTGGTTCGCGCGGCTTCACTGAATCTTTGCTCCTGAGGGGTCCAGTCTTGGCCACCCAGATGTGCGAAATTTCGACCGTCACCCCAAGGAATGTAGTCATGAGGAAACCACTCTTTTGCTATCGAGATGTGTCGATTAAGTTCCTTCTCAACGACTGGTTCCAAATCATTAAGAAGATTGAGGGTCTCGATCTGGTCGAGCATCTGCGTCATGTCCGTATTGTGGCACGTTGACCCATGTATTGCGCTCCAGCCCTAATTTGCATTTCAGCCATAATTCTTTGAATTGACAGGTACATTGTTTATATGTTCACCAAAGCAGACGAATCCCTCCCGACGGAGGTGTTGCGAGCGACCCAAAATGTCGACATTGAGCCGGGCGACGCGGCAGACGCTGCCGATCGGCTGACCATGATCATGGAGGCTGAGGCGGTTCGCAACGGCATCGCAGGTGAGAATGGTGAGTACGGCGGAGAAGGTTCACTCGATGGATTGCTCTACCCACTTGAAGACACCGAGTACCTCCTCGCCAGCGAGGACGCACAAGACGCGAGTGACGATCCAATGCACGCAGGCGAGTCAACTCCCTCGACTGTGGTAAGCGAGGAAGTCGCGGCCATGCACTTCATCGACATTGATGAGTACGTTGACACCGATAAGTACATCGACGACGAAAGCGACTCAGAGAATACGAAAACGCGATTTGATCAATTTAATCAACCAGTCACCGACCTCACGCCTGAAGACGAAACTTTGTTGGGAATCGAACCACGCCCTGCGTGAACTACTTACTGACCTGAGGTTTGGGCTTTCGCAGTTTGCGAGCAGTTCCTCGAACAACTCCCCCAAGTAACATGCCCAGA
>Ga0115564_10000450_pt1 | contig 41062 bp, 43 predicted proteins | sample COGITO_mtgs_1105_7_FD_88680 | JGI IMG/M metagenome (GOLD analysis project Ga0115564, IMG submission 88680) | Pelagic marine microbial communities from North Sea - COGITO_mtgs_110523 | ecosystem: Environmental > Aquatic > Marine > Epipelagic | place: Germany:Helgoland, sampling site Kabeltonne...
CGACGGGTGTTTCCGTCTACCCAGTTCATCCGCTGGTCCGGCAACTCTGAATACACCCCCGAACCCGATGTGCTTCATGAAATCGGTGGTCATGCCAATGTGCTTGCGCACCCGCAACTCGCGTCGTTGCATGTGCTTGCAGGCCAGGCTTCTGTCGCTGCCCCTGCCTTGCTGACACAGATCGCCGCTGTGTTCTGGTATTCGGTTGAGTTTGGTGTCGTTCACAGTTCAGCGGGCTGGAAGGCGTACGGAGCAGGCCTGCTCAGCTCACCCGGCGAACTTGGTTGGTTCACTCAACACGCCGAGATCCGGCCGCTCGACATTGCGGACATGTTGGACACACCGTATGACATCAGCAGCTTTCAACCCGTCTTGTTCGGCGCTGACTCGTTGGACCATGTCGTCGACATCGTCGGCGGGTATTTCACCAGTCTTATTCACCACGCACCTATCACCAGCTCATACTGAAGGAACACCCATGTCTCATTTGAAGAAGGTCGATCACATCACCTATGCGTGCGACAAGGGTCGCATCGAACAGTGGGCGTGGTTCCACATCGAAATCGAAGGTGGCACCCTGATCAACCGGATCGACGACGTGCGTCCCGAGGATCCAGATTCGTCGATGAAGATCTGGTGCGTCGATTTTGGCGAGTTTGGTATCGCTCTGATCGAGGGCATCGACCGGGCCCAGAAGTCCCAGGTCACCAAGTTCGTAGATCGGCACGGCGATCACTCGTGTCAACACGTTGCCTATGACACCCATGACCTTGACAAGTTCGTGGCCCACCTCCAGGCCAACGGCGGCACGCCTCGCGGCGAAGTATTGGTCCGTAACGACGGATTCGGCGTTTTGAAACAGATGTTTGCTCGTGGATACGAAGAGGGTGATGCCGCCGAGGCAAGTTTCCCTGAATACTGCGAACGGCCAAAGGCTGGTGACAGCGCAGAGGAAGTCGCCATCACGTTCGCAGCCGAGACCGGCAAGGGTTTCTTTGATCAGATTGAGGACGCAGTCGCAGACGGCGACGAAGCACCGTTCTTCGACTTCGATGCAATGCCCGAAGGCTGGGCTGTTCCCGAGGCGCAACCTCGGGCCGGTTACATCGCCTAGTTGGTGCTCAGACCTGGGTCCGAAGTCGTTCGAGCGAACGGCGCAGCAGACGCGACACCTGCATCTGGCTAACCCCAAGTTGTGCCGCTATGTCGTCTTGAGACAAGCCGCCGAAGAACCGCAGCTCCACAGCGCTCCGTTCAGCATCGGACAACATGTCTAAGAGCGGGGGTAGAACGGCGCGCGCTTCGGCAGCCTCGAACCCGCTGACATCGGTTGATTTCGGGTCCTGGTCAGGTGTGAGCGGCGTTGCGCTGTAACCGGCGGCGGCCTCGAGTGCCAGCGTGATGTCCGACACGTCGACGCCGAGGTGGTCGGCGATTTCCGCAGGTGTTGGACTGCGAGTCAGCTGCTGAGTCAGTAACTCTGACACTGCTCGGATCGATGTGATGAGCTGACGACGGGATCGTGACACCTTTGTATCCCAGGTGCGGTCGCGAAAGTATTGGCGCAGACTGCCTTCGATGCTCCGTGCCGCGTAGGTCGAAAATCGAAGTCCCCGTTCAGGTTCGAACCGGTCGACGGCCCGCACCAACGCCTCGAGCGCGATCTGATCAAGGTCATCGGCGGTGACGCCGCGGTTGCGATAACGGCCAGCGAATGCCCGGGCGAGCCCCTGGTTGTCAACGACGAGCTGATTGCGAAGATCTTGATCTCGGGTTGCAGCAAACTCTCGAAACCTCGGATCTAGAGGGTCATCGCCCACGAGCGAGTTTCTTGAAGCTGAAGCTTGCTTGGCCGGGCGTCGTTCCGACCTCGTGGCTGTCACATACCGCATCGAGGATGGTCGAAAGAAAGTCGTGGGTAACGAGCTGGGCAACGCCATCGAGTGACCGCTCGCCCGCCACCGTTAACGAGTCGGTGTCGACAAGGAACTCGAGGTGTACATCGGGTTCGCCGGTAGTCGGTGCCATCGCCGCTGCCGTCAGCTCTTCGACGGCGACCTTCACGTCTTCGATCTCTTCAACAGACAACACGTCGCTGGCCAGTGCCGCGACCGTGAGTCGCACAAGTTGCAGGTGCGCGGTGTGTGCGGGCAGCGTAAGCCGAAACCTGCTTGCCGTGGATCGATCGGTTTCCTCGATTGCACTCACGATGAACTCCAGAAAAGGGCAGAAATCCGCGAGTAGGCGGTTTGAGCCGAGTAGCTATGGTCAATACTCTCTCGTGTGGGGCCCACCGTGACGAACTTCTCCGAAGAAATTTCGGCGACACACCTGGCACTGAGTGATGCTCGACAACACGTCGGTGCATGGCTTCGTGGCAACGGGCAACACTCACAGACCTTGATCGGCGACGTCGAAATGGTCTTGACTGAACTTGGCGCCAACGTCATTGATCACACGTCGTCGCCGTGGATTCGAGTTGCCATCGCGCTCCCGGGTGAACGTGTCACCGTGGAGATAGCCAACCAAGGAGCGGTCGACGCGGTGCCGCCGGTTGAATCGTGGGGTCAGCTTTCCGAGGGCACGCGAGGGCGGGGCCTGCGCATCATTCGGGCCCTCTGTGCCGAGGTAGCGGTATTTGGTGATGAAAAAAGTACCCACATCCGGTGCGACATCACATCCGGTGGCGATTTCTACTGACGTTGGATGAGGTCGAGCCTCACTCGAGCCCTAGGAGGCCGTTCAGGCCGGAAAGCGCAATCATGCGCTCGACGGCCGCTGTTGGGTTCTCGACGGTCAACGATCCGCCTGTTTCCTGAAGCCGGATCTGTGTGGTCAGCATTGCGGTTAGCCCTGCTGAAGAAATGAAGCTTACGTTGGCTAAGTCGAGCACCATTTGGCCCCCAGCTTCGATGGCCTCCAACCGCTCCTCGAGCACAGGTGCAGTGTGCGTGTCGATTTCACCGGACAACACGACACTGTTGTTTGAACTATCGGAGATCTGAAGTTCTGCAGCCATACCGATGAAACTAGCGCCTGGGCGCGCCGGAACAAACGGCACGTTTTCGGTGAATCGCTCCTGGCTACGTAGGAGGGAGTTGTCGACGCAGAGCGACGATGGCGACATCGTCGCCAACCTGACCGCCGGTGGCGTTGAGCGCCGCTTGCACCATGGCATGCAGACCTTGTTCCGAGTCCACAGCGGTGCATAGACGCTCGAGTCCTTCGGTGACCACCTCGGTCCGACGCTCAACGAGACCGTCGGTGAAGAGGAACAGGCCGTGACCCGGGTCGAGTTGCAGGGACTCGTGATGGATGGGTTTGTCGCCCAGGAAGCCGAGCGGGGGAGCGACGTCGAAGTACTGCAGCGCAGTCTGATTCGCGTTGAAGAAGAGGGGCGGCAGGTGGCCCGCCGACCACAGTTCGGCGGCACCTGAAGACGTGTTGATCTGGGCGACAAGCATGGTTGCCATCTGGGATGCGTGCCGGCATATGCCATTGAGAATGGCGAGTACCTCGGGGACCGGCGTGCCCCGATGTAGTTCGTGCGCGGCCAACAATCGCAGTCGACCCATCAGCGCCGCTGCCTCGATGCCGCTTCCGCTGACATCTCCGACCGAGATTGTGACGACATCGTCGTGCAGTGCAGCGTCGTACCAGTCGCCGCCTATCTCCAACCCCACAGAACCAGGAAGGTATGCGGTGACGATGTCGAACCCAGGCACCATAATTTCAGAGGGTGGTAACAAGCTGCGTTGCAACTTGATCGCTGCGTCGCTCTGACGCTGATACTCGAACAGTGAGCCACAGACCGTTGCGACACGTTCGCCATATCGCTCGATGCCGTCAGTATCGACGAAGTCGTGTTCGTTTGCAGTCAGCCCATGGATGAGAATCCAGCCTCGACTCTTCGATGCCGACTGGGAGAAGTCGACCCGTAGTGTTAGGCCACCGTCGGCTTCGGATGGCCCGGAGACGGTTTGGGTCCTGTCGTCGTCATCGATCAGAACCGCAGTGACACGCCCGAACGGGACGATGCGGGCAGCTCCATCGACGATTGCGTCAAGGAACATCTGTCGAGTAGTCCAGCGGTCGCTGGTTGAGTCGAGGGCAGTGGTCAACACCCGGTCGAGAACTTGCGTGGCTTGTATCAGGTTGTGAGCGCGGACCTGGGTCGTGACGTCCTGCTGGGTCGCAACGAAATGGGTGATCTCGCCGTTGGGTGTTCGGACCGGGTCAATGCTCCAGCTGATGAGGAACGGGGTGCCGTCGGCCCGATAGTTCACCGTTTCGCCGCTAAATGGTTCACCATCGGTCAGATTGCGGCGCAGTCGATCGAGGACTTTGCGATCGGTAAGCGGGCCTTGCATAAGCCGAGGCGAACTGCCGATGACCTCTTCTGGGGCTCTGCCGGTCATGGCGCAGTACGCAGGGTTTACGTACACGATGGTTGGGCCGGGAGCTGCGAGGTCGGCGGTCGTGATACACGCTGACGAACGGGTTTGTTCTAAAGCTGCGAGCAGCACCGGCGCGAGCTTGACCAGATCCCCCCGCACTCGGTCATGGGGGATCGAAGCAGACACGCTCCCATCATGGCCCATCAGTCATGGCGGGTCCGAGCTTCTTTGAGAAAGGTGTTTGAACTCGACCTGAGCTGTCAATCCTCTACACGTGGACAGGTTCGAAGCGTCGATGGCGACGCTCACGCAAGATCCCCCACCACCCCCCCCGGAGTCCTTATGTTTGATTCACCTGAAACCTCCGACATCGACCAGATCGATGTCCACGACCTCGACGCGAAACACGCACTCGGTGTAGCGAGCCCAGAGTCGACGCCGACGCTGATTGCCTCGCCAGAGGCAGCCGAGGTGTTGTCGGGCCTCTACAGCTCCGAACGGTCGTTTCCGTGCAGCGGACGTAGTCAGCTCTTCTTCGCTCCTCCAGGCGAACGTCGGGTGAGACGCGAAAAGCGGGAGGCGACGGCCCGCTCGTACTGCAATCAGTGCAGTGTTAAGGAGATGTGCAAACTCGCGGGACGTGTTGGCCGTGAACATGGCATGTGGGGAGCGGAGAACGACGAGGAACGCGCTGCGGCTGGGTATGCGCCACTATTCCCGCACCGAAAAGCGATTGTGCGAGCAGCTCAAGACGCCAAACAACACCCACGAATAAGCGCCTGAGCGGCGACCCCATGACAAGACCGACAACCGCGCGAAGATATTCGTTTGATCCCCATGAAGAGGTGGTAGAGGTCAGCGACGACAAGCTCAGCAAGCTGCGTAGGTTCAATCTCGTCATGGGCGGTTTGCACGCCGTGTCCGGTGTGCTCATGGTGGCGCTCAGTAACGACTTTGCTCTGGGTGTCAGCACATTCAACCTGAACGGCCCTCCTGGCACCGATCTAGCCCAGGGCGTAACCAATCAACTGTTTGACGTGCCACTCGGCATCGCGACGTCGTTGTTCTTGTTCCTGTCGGCGGTGTTCCATCTGCTGATCGCGACTGTTGGTTTCGAATTCTACGCGTCTGAGTTACGCCATGGGCGAAACCGTTTGCGCTGGGTCGAGTACTCGTTGTCGTCAACGTTGATGATCGTTTTGATTGCGTTGGTTACGAACTTGACGGACCTTGGAGCGCTCATCGCGATTGCGTTTGCGAATGTGTCAATGATCCTGTTTGGCTGGGTTATGGAGATGGTCAACCGGCCTGATCGAGACACTTGGTGGACCCCGTTCTGGTTCGGTTGCATAGCTGGCATCGGGCCATGGGCGACCGTTGTGGCCTGCCTGGTGGTTGGCCTAGGTCAAGAAGGTGCCGAGGGGCCTCCGGGGTTCGTCTACGGCATCATCTTCACGCTGTTTGTTTTCTTCAACACCTTTGCCATAAACCAATGGCTGCAGTACCGAAAGAAGGGCCGGTGGACCGATTATCTGGTCGGCGAGCGGACCTACATAACGCTCAGCCTTATCGCTAAGACCCTTCTTGCGTGGCAGATCTTCGCCAATGTGCTGATACCCACGTAGGCAGGTAGGGCACGTTCTATTCGGCGAGGCGTCGAGCGAGTTCGTCGATTTCAGGTTCGCTGAGGTTAGCGAAACTGAATCGCAACATCTGCTGATCGGTCGGCGTAAACGCCGTGCCAGGAATGACGAGTATGTCTTTGGTGCTCAACAGATCGGCGACGACCTGCAACGTGGGGGTGTTGGTGTGCGGATGTCGTACCCAGCCGAAGTAGGCGCCGCTGCTCACAAGTTCGAAACCGCCGGGGGAGTCGGCCATCACCGCTCGGAACTGTTGGTGGCGTTCTTGAATTCGGGCTGCTTGCACGGACCGCCATTCGCTGGCATGGAGAAGTCCGGCGAGTGCCGCCTCTTGACCGATGCGGGGCGCACAGATCGCTATGCAGTCAACAAGTTTCATCGCCTCGGCCAGCGCATCACGGGAACCCACAACAGCACCGACGCGATACCCCGGAATCGCAAGATCCTTCGAGAAACTTTGCAAGGTGACAAGATGGTCGGCCCAGTTCGACCGGTCGTACAAATCGTGGGCGGGGACATCGGTGCCCCGGTAGGACCGATACGTCTCGTCGAGCACCAGCATGATGTTGTGTTCGACGCACAGATCAAAGAAGTCTGCGAGCAGCTCGGGGGACAGGGTGACGCCACTGGGATTGCCAGGTGAGACGAGCACGATGGCCCTGGTCCGGTCGTCGATCAGTGCAGCGGCATCGGCCACGGTGGGAGCCATGGCCGGCAACGTGGCCGAATCCGGTTCGAGGTATCGCCGCTCAACCCCTTCAACCTCGAGCCACATGTCGTGGTTGAAATAATAAGGGAGAGCCACAATTAGGTTGTCGCCTGGGATCGTCAGGGCCGATGCAATCACACAGAACGCCTGATTGCATCCGGCGGTAATCAGTATGTTGTCGACAGAGACGGTCCCGGGGTACAGGTCGGTGAGTTCGGCTGCTAGTGCGGTGCGAAGCCCAGGCAGCCCCTCCTGAGGTACATACCGGGCGCCATCTTCCTCGTACGCCACCTCGGCCACACGGTCAGACACCTGTGGCGCTGGCGGGAAACTTGGCGCGGCCTGCGACAAATTTAGTAGTGGCCGGTTTGGTGTATGCGCTGCCAACAACGCGAACGCCTCGCCAATCGGCGAGTGGATCAGTCCGTTAGTGCGACCATGAAGTTGCATGCGCCGACCCTAGTGTGGTCGGCGCCCACTGTCCTTAACGCGCAGCCTTTAACCCGAACCCGCAGCCCTTAACCCGCAGCGACTTCTTCGGACCCACCAACTTCGGCTCGGATCTCGGCCAGCATTGCTTTGATCTCGGCTTCGAAATCGCCGTCGACACCTTCGAGGAAGTGTGTGGGAAGCTCGAGTTCGCCGTGGTCGTAGGCGTCAAATACGGCTTCAGCGAACGGAAGTTCCTCTTCGTAGCCTCCGAGTTCAATGCGTTCGTAGAAGGTCGCCCACATTACTTCGCCCGCTTCAAGCGGTTCACCGAAGTTCGGCATGTTGGCACCGGTGCCACCAAGTGGCTTGTTGGTGTCGCCGTAGGTTTCACGACCGGCGTCGAGGTACCCCTGGGTTCCGTGCACGATCCACGCAACTTGGTCTTCGAAGCTTGCGAAGGTTTCGATGATGGCGCCGTTGTTGAATCCAGGACCAACACCGCCGCCGCCGCCAGCTCCATGACACGAGGCACAGTTCTCGGCATAAACCTGGCCACCTTCATACAGAACGCCATCTTCGCTCGGAGGAGCTTCGAGGGTCCCGACGTACATGATGAGCCATACGGGTAGGAACAGCAGCACCGGCATCACCCAGTAGGGGATCTTCTTGCGGCTCTCAGCGTTGGCGATCCACTCAGATTTTGGTGGTTCTGGTGGCGGAGGTGCAGATGCGGGGATGGGGACTGGGGCTCCAGCAGCAGGTGCGGCAGCGCCTGCTACGGCAGGCGCGTTGGCAGAAGCGGCTGCTGCTTGTGCAGGTGCTGCTCCGGCTTCGGCGGGAACGTCGAGGCCCATGGCACGCTTCGCGTCTCGTGATCGTTTGAGCAGGTGCTCGGGGATTTCGGTCAACGTTGCTCCAACTGCGTACTTTGGCGAAATCTTATTGAGCGAAACAGCTCAAACTGATTACAAAATTAATGACTGCTAAGACAGAAAACAAGACGCGTATCGGCGCCAACTCTGACTGTAGACCGACAGCACGAACAACCAACAACTCTCACGGCCACAAAGCTGAAATTTCTTCCGGATTTCTCCAACAAATGCTCTCAAACACTTGGTGTGTGGGAAGTGTCACTGATAGACATGTTTCGTGGACTCGCTCCCGCTGGTCCGCGCTTTGTACACTTCGCTTGTGAGAACCTTCACGAGCGGCTTCCGCCCCACACAACGGTCAGGTATCGAACAACTGTGAAACGCTATATCGACGGCGCAATCACCAAGTTTTGGATCGTCTTGCTTGGCACGACGTTTGGCCTGTTCGCTGTTATCGGTGTGTGGGTAGGGCTCACGTCCGAAGGCCTGCAAGCGCCCTATCTCAATGTCGCCTTTGTTGTCTCGTGGCTGATCTCACTCTTGCTGCTCGTCCCTGTGTTCTGGCTGATGAAGAACCGTCCTGCCGACAAGGTCGCCACCTGGGGCGAAGCAATGGTTGGCTCTGTCTATGTATTCTTCTTGCTGTTCTGGATCTATGGCACCGTGCCTCACCAGTGGCTTACATTCGCCGAAGCCGAGCTCAACTGGCGTTCCGATGCCTTCCTTATCGGCTTCCGCACTCCTTGGGATTCCAGCCAGGGTGTCCTCGAGTGGGCACTGCCCTTCGATATCACGTATGCGACCCTCAAAGATCTGATCGCGGTAGCGGTCTACGGCGTCGGTCTAGTTGCCAACGTAGCGGTGTTCGTCATGTGGCAAAAGCGTGGCGACACGATCTCGGCACCTGAGCTCGAATCACAGAGCCGCTACGGCCGTCCGATCGTCAAGGCTGCAGATAAGGCGTCAGCGGCGAAGGTCGGTGTCTGATGGGTGTACTCGACGCCAATCCACCACTTCCTGAATTCCGAACCGACTACGTTCTGCAAGAAGTTGATGCTGCCTGGCTCTCCCAGGCCGTGAAACCAAAGCAGTTCATCCATATCGACCAGAGCGAATGCATTACCTGTGAAGGTTGTGTCGATATTTGCCCGTGGAAATGTATCCACATGGTCACGCCCGACGCCATTGAAGGTGCGATCGGTACCGAGCAACCGGGCGAGGACCCCAACGACCACGTCATCTTCACTATCGACGACGATGTTTGCACCCGATGCGCTCTGTGTGTGGACCGATGCCCAACCGGCGTCATTATCCTCGGCAAACTTGGCGACCCTGCCGCCGCCGGAGACCAGCATCAGCGAACCAGCACCCATGGCTACGGCTATGGCATGCGCCTTGCGTAAACCAATACTGCTTGAACAACTACCGCATTACCCGAATACCGCACTACGAGAACACAGCTTTACCAGAACACAGCTTTACCAGAACACAGCTTTACGAGAACACAGCCCGCAGCCAATACAGCCCGAACCACCAGCACACCAGTAGTGCGTAGCAGTACGCACCACTACAGCACTAGTACAACAGTACTGACAGGAGACCAAGCGAGTGGCACCAAAACCGCCATCAGCAGACCAGGTCAAAGCAGCCGTAAGCGACCTTGCTGACAAGACACAGGCTTCGCAAGCGTGGAATTCAATATTCCGCCCTGGATCTATCTTCCGCAAGGGCTACACCGATAGCCCGCGTAACCGCAGCTATGTGATCATGAACTCGGTGCTCTATCACTTGCACCCCGTCAAGGTGAAGCGCCACGCAGTCAAGGTGAGTTACACCTTGTGCTTGGGTGGCTTGAGCTTCTTCTTGTTCATCCTGCTCACTGTCACTGGCATCTTCTTGATGTTCTTCTATCGGCCAACCGCATCCGCGGCCTATGCCGATATGGAAACGTTGCGTTCAGCGGTGACATTCGGTCTGTTGGTCAGAAATATGCATCGATGGGGCGCTCACCTCATGGTGTTATCTGTCTTCTTGCACATGGCCCGCGTGTTTTATCACGGTGCCTATAAGTCTCCACGTGAGTTCAACTGGGTCATTGGCGTGATACTGCTCACACTGACCTTGTTGCTGTCCTTTACCGGCTACCTCCTGCCCTGGGATCAACTTGCCTTGTGGGCAGTGACCGTGGGTACCAACATGATGGGCTTTACGCCAGTGTTTGGTGAACAGGTCAGATTCGTACTTCTTGGTGGTGTCGAAATTGGCAGCGATACTTTGCTGCGGTGGTACGTGCTTCATGTACTCATGCTTCCGTTCGTCACTGTCATCATGATGGCTATCCACTTCTGGCGTGTCCGCAAGGACGGCGGCATCAGTGGTCCGCTCTAAGGGAAAGGCGTAACCCATGACTGAAATCCCCGAGCACCTCCTGAAACGAGCCAAAGAGGCCAAGGAACGCGCCGCTGCATCGAGTGGTGATGCCGCTCCTGCTGCGTCTGGTGCCGACGCTGCTGCACAGACGCCAGAACAAGCGGCTGCTGCTTCGAAGATCCCACAACACCTCCTTGACCGGGCCAAAGCCGCTCGCAGTGCCTCCGCCGGCACCGCGGTCGAAGCTGCTGCCCCGGCGGCAGCTACCGCAGCAGGTGGTGCTGTAGCTACTGCGGCACCAAACGCGCCAACGGGCCCCGGCGGTCACACCCAGCGGCTGCTCACGGTGGTCAAGTCTGGTTCGATCCAGGACGTCAAGTCGGCACCGGTCGACAAGGTCCATGTCTGGCCGCATCTGCTCGTTGTCGAGTTTGTTGCCGCACTTGCCGTTACTGCGTTCTTGTTGATCTTCTCGATCTTCGTAAACGCCCCACTGCTCGAGCTTGCAGACTTCAATGCCACGCCGAACCCATCCAAGGCTCCGTGGTACTTCCTGGGTCTGCAGGAACTGCTCACTATGTTCCACCCCATGGTGGCTGGTGTGACACTGCCTGGCTTCGCACTCATCCTGCTGATCCTGGCGCCGTACATCGACAAGAACCCATCGAACAAGCCTGAGAAGCGCAAGTTCGCGATCTCGATCATGACCGTTCACCTCATGTTCTGGACCGTACTGGTCATGATCGGTTCGTTCTTCCGAGGTCCTGGCTTCAACTTCGTCTTCCCGTGGGAAGCCGGACTGTTCTTCGAGCTTTAACATCGAATCTGATCTACTACCTGTGTCAGATTCACCCCGTATCCGTACCCGATCCCCCCACCAGAGCTAAGAAAGGCCAGCCATGACTATCGCCCTGATCGTAATTGCCGCACTTGTGGTACTTGCTGCGATCACCGTTGTCGGAACCCTTCGTAACCGCGATGCGGCTTCTGCAACTGGACGGCTGTCTCGAGAGACCCTGTCGCGCGACCGCGGCACCGTGACGATCACCGAAACCGCCGTAGCTATGAGCGATGGCGATCTCGGAACCGTTGCCACTGGCAAAGAAGTCGAACGTTCGGCAGTTGTCGCACGCCGTGGCGGTCAAGCAGTTGTGAAGGCCTCGTCGTCAGAACTCACCGAATGGGTCGCTCCGGATCCAGAACAAACCGGTGTTGCCCGTCGTCAATTCCTCAACCGTTCCATTATCGGCAGCTTTACGTTAGGTCTTGCTGGCTTCGGCGGCAGCTTATTGGCGTTCTTGTGGCCACCATTCATCACCGGCTTCGGTGCTCCATTGAATATGGGCAAGGTCACCGACATTGTCCAAAGCATTCGCGATAACGGTGGTTTCCTCTATCGCCCTGAAGGTCGTGCGTGGATTACAGAGTACCCAGCCGGTGCCATTGAAAAGGCCCGCAGCGTGTACTCCAGCGGCGAACTCTCGGGCATGGAAGCAGGCGTCGTCGCCTTGTTCCAGAAATGCCCTCACCTTGGCTGTCGCGTGCCTAGTTGTGCGACCTCACAATGGTTCGAATGTCCGTGCCACGGCTCAAAGTACAACCGAGTCGGCGAGAAACGTGGTGGCCCCGCACCCCGAGGCATGGACCGTTTCGCAATGGAAGTTACGGCTGGTGGCGAGTTGATCGTCAAGACCGCCGAAGTCATTCAGGGCCCAGCTATTGGCACGAATACGACCGGGCAGGAGGCCGAAGGGCCGAACTGCATCGGCGAAGCTTCACACTGATCGAGAGAGAAGTACCGAACTAAACCCATGGATACTCCTGTGATCGCTGCATCGACACAGCGCCAGATTGGCTACGTAATAGCGGGCATTGTTTTGCTCGCTATGGCTGTGTACTGGTTGTTTAATTGGCTTGAAGGCCGCCACGAAACTGGCGCCGAGATCGAGCTTGCAGCTAACCGAAAAGAAGCAATGTCCGACGAGGAGATGGAGACGAAACGTCTCGATCTCTCCCTGACCGGCGGTCTGGTCACGTTGACCATCATCGCGCTGGCTCTGCCGCTGTATTGGTTAGGTGAACCTGGACGCCAAGAAGGTCTTGTTGACTTCACCGACACCCAGTCGGTGGCTCAGGGTTCCAATCTCTACGAGGCCAACTGTGCCCAGTGCCATGGCTCGGTGAACGGCGACGGTGGCCTGGCTGCAGACTTCAGCCTGGTGGACACCAGTGGTGTATTCGTTGAACAGGTCGACTGGGTAGCTCCGTCGCTGGGTGCGGTCCTTGACCGCTTCACCTACTCCGAGGTCAAGTACATCTTGAACTACGGCCGACCCAACTCCCCGATGCCGGCGTGGGGCGGTCCTGGCGGTGGCGCGATGACCGATCAGCAGATCGACAAGGTCATTGCGTATATATCTTCAGAGCAGAAGAGTTCCGAGGAGATCGCGAAGGGCGTGGAGACAGGCCTTTCTGGCGCTGCTTTGTTTAAGGCCCGCCAAGACAATGCAGCTGCCTACGGCGAAGCACTTGGTCTTGCCGATCAAATTCACGATCTTGAAGACGATCTCGCTGAGCTCGAACCAGGTTCCGACGACGCCACCAACATGGCAAACCAGATTGCAGTACTTACCGCAATCAAGAAGGACCTTGAGGGTGACCTCCAAGCAACTGCCGACGAGATTCTCGCTGCCTCGGAGACTGACCAGCTGCTCCTCGGTGAACTGTTGTTCAACAATCCGGCTGCCGGTGGCGCCTATGGCTGCGCTCGTTGCCATAGCGCTGGGTACAGCTACAACGCCAATGCGTATCCGGACAACCCTCTGATCGACCCCATCGTGAACGGTGGCGGCGGGTTTGCCCCCAGCCTGGTCGGCGTCCGAGACCAGTTCGAGACTTCTGTCGAGATGGTCAACTTCATCACCACCGGTAGCGAAAATGGTATCGCCTACGGTGCCTTCGGGCAGGGTGACGGTGGTGGGCAGATGCCTGGTTTCGGTGGCTGCTGGGCAGAGTCCGATGCTGTTGGTGTTGTTCCTCGCATCCAGCTTGACCGCATCACTGGTCACTGTGATGGCTCAAACGTCATCTCGCTCGAGGCACATGACGGCGAAGTTATTCCTCGCGACGGCATCCTGTCGCAGGCACAGATCGAGGCCATCGTGGCCTACGAAAGGTCGCTCGACTCATGATGGCCATGATCGAAATCGTTGCTGGCATCGGCTGGGAACCGCATATTCGCGGCCTCCTCACGGTTGCCCTGGCACTCGCCCTTCTTGGCGGCTCTGTTTGGCTGCTGCTGGTCACAAACACTGGAACCCGACTCGGCTCGCTTATTGCGCTTGCCGGTTTCTGGGGCTGGATGTTCGTGATGGGTATCTTCTGGTGGATCTACGGCATCGGCTGGGCTGGTTCACTCCCTACCTGGGAAGTCCAAGATGTCTTCATTGACGCACCGGGTGCCGAAGCCGAAGGCCTGCAAGAAGCCTTCGTCGGTAATGTCGATGACCTGCCCGACGGCAACTGTTTCAACAACACTGATCACTTCCCGCCACCAAACGGCGTGGCCGCTGTAACACTCGATGGGTCGGCAAACACGTGGGCGTTGTGCACACCGCGTGCTATCGATCTACTCATGGCCTACGACGGTGAATCACGCAACCTGTATGCGCAGGACATCATCAACCCGCAGACTCCTGAGTCTCGCCTCGAGGCGCTCGCTGCCGATATGTTCGGCACGACCGGTGACGATGCACTCGACATCCTCAGTCAGTTGTCACGCGATCAGCAGAACGAACTGCTCGATGCCCAAATCGCGGCGCGGCTCGTTGAAATCGAGTCAGCTGCTATCAGCACAAATGAAGCTCTCGGTCCCGACGATCCTCGTTTCCTCGAAGGTGGTGATCTGGATCAGAAGATCAACGAAGACATCGAGAACGCGATGTTGCGTATCGATCAGATCTCGTTGAGTCAGCTCGAAGCGCTTGCACCGAGTGTGGAGAAATGGGCCGAAGAAGAACGTCTGTTGCGTCTCGACGGATGGAATCTGCAGTCGACCTCACAGTCGGGTGAAGCTGCCGCAACTGCGGATGCGTTCCTGCGTGAAGATCTGTTCCCCGAAGGTAACTTCTTGGTGCTCGATGCCTTCCAGCAAGGTGGCAAGACCAAGCGAGATGGTCGTGGACTGTGGGACCGCATCTCCCACAAGGTCAGCAGCACTGTCCAGATCACCCACCCCACCAACTACACCGTGGTGAACGTGCAACAGACGATCGACAAAGTGCCCGATCCGTCAAAACCACCGCCGGTGGCCGAGATTGATCCGGACGCCTCGACCTACTCCGTCGTGATGACCCGAAACCTTGGCAATTTGCGAGTGATCCCCGGTCTGTTCACCATCGTGTCCCTGCTGGCCTTCCTCGCGACGTGTTTGGTACTGCACTGGCGTGATCTAGGTCTACGAGAAAAGGGCCTCGAGGTCTGAACGTGCGGTCCAGCCACCGGCAGCATCGCTTGCCCGCACGGTTCATGCCGTCGCTTGCGTTGCCATTGGCGCTCGATCTACTCAGCATGCAAGAACCCTCTGACTTCAGGAAGCGAAACTAACGATGTTGGGTCAATATCTCCCGGTAGTCATGCTGTTTGTTCTGGGCGTGCTGTTTGCGCTCCTCAGCCTGATCGCATCTCGATTACTCGCTCCAAGTCGGTCGACACCAGCCAAGAGCCTGCCGTACGAGTGCGGCGTGAGCGGCGCAGGTACCAAGAACCCGACCCGTTTCCCGGTCAAATTCTTCCTCGTCGCGATGATCTTCATCGTGTTCGACATCGAAGTCATCTTCTTGTATCCCTATGCGATGGTGTTCGAGTATCTCGGTAGCTTCGGTCTGGTTGCCATCGGCATCTTTTCGTTCGCAGTGTTTGAGTCATTCGTGTATCTCATCAGCAATGGCGCCCTGGAATGGGGCCCGGTCAAACGAGTTGCTCGACCAATTGATCAGGTCAGCCATACCCGAACAGCCACGTCGACGATTCGTCGGGTCGGCACCAAGGGTCGCGAACACGGCCAAGAAGCCGCTGCCGTCATTGGTGACACCATCGAACGAGAGGTCGCCTAGTGCTGTCGTTCGCTGCGCTCACTCACCGAGATGTTCGCTGGGGCTCACAACCCGCACGTGATGCAAGGAGCACCTTCTAATGCCGAACCTCCCACTTCTGGGTAACACCGGCGACATCGCCGACAATGGCATGGGTGGACTTGAGCACAACTTCTTGACTGCCAAGATCGAGGACCTGGTGAGCTGGAGTCGGGCTCGCAGCCTGTGGCCAGCCACGTTTGGGCTGGCCTGTTGCGCTATCGAGATGATGGCTACGGGTGGTTCCCACTACGACCTGGCTCGTTTCGGTATGGAAACGTTCCGGGCGTCGCCCCGTCAGGCCGACGTCATGATCGTGGCCGGCCGAGTTAGCCAGAAGATGGCGCCAGCGCTTCGCCAGATCTATGACCAGATGATGGAACCCAAGTGGGTTATCTCTATGGGTGTCTGCGCCTCGAGCGGCGGCATGTTTAACAACTATGCGCTGGTGCAAGGTGTCGATCAGATCGTGCCGGTCGACGTCTACGCCCCTGGCTGCCCGCCGGGACCTGAAACGCTGCTCCATGCCATCGTTACGCTCCACAAGCAGATCGAAACCGGCGAAATCCTCAAGCGTCGTGAGACGACCGGCGGTGGCGCCGGCATCGTCGTTGAACAACGCGACGGCCAAACCGAGACCGAGATTGTGCTGAGTCGATGAGCCCTGGACCGATGAGCGACGGCGAGGAACCCGAAGCCGGCGACACCGCGCCTGCTGCACCGGCCGAACCCGCCCGCATGTACGACGTACTGGTCACCGAAGCATTCGGCCAGACTGTGCTCCACCCAAGCGTCGACCAATACATCGATACCATCGCTGCACTGAAAGCCGATGGTTATGTGTCGGTCATCGACCTGTGTGGTGCTGATTATCTGACCAACCCGAACCGTCCGTTGCCGGCCGACATTGCTGGTGAACGATTCGAGATCGTGGTCAACCTCATTGCCCACACGCCGCCCCGGCGCATCCGTGTTCGGGTGCAAGTCCCTGCGTCCGAGCCCACCGTGCCGACGCTGTTCGACCTGTTCTCAGGAGTCGAGGCCATGGAACGCGAGGCCTACGACATGTTCGGAGTGGTCTTCGAGAACCACCCCGACCCGACCCGGATCCTTATGCCCCATGACTGGGACGGACACCCACTGCGCAAAGACTTTGGCGTAGGCGCGGTTCCCGTGCAGTTCAAGGGTGCAGCTGCGCCCCGGTGAATACTTTCCTCCCAGCCCTAGAGGTTGCAGCATGACGATTCTTGAACAACCAGTTTCCACCGACGCCGCCGAGCGAGTTTTTCGACGCGGCGATGACAGCGCTGTCCTCCGCATTAGCGAGGCCGACGCCGAAATGGTCGAAACGCTCGACATCGATCCCATGAGCGATGAGCCCATGATCGTAAATATGGGCCCGGTTCACCCTTCGACCCACGGCGTCCTTCGCCTGGTCCTCGAGATGAAGGGCGAACAAGTTCTTCGGTCAAAGCCGGTGATTGGTTATCTCCATACAGGCATGGAAAAGACTGGTGAACAACTGTCGTACTTGCAGGGCGGCACCAATGTCACCCGAATGGACTACGCCTCGCCACTGTTTAACGAACTCGTGTTCTCGATGGCGACCGAACAGCTTCTTGGCATCGACGTTCCGCCTCGTGCGCAATGGATCCGCACCATGATGTGTGAACTCAACCGCATCTCGTCGCACATGTTGTTTCAGGCCACCAACGGCATGGACGTCGGTGCAGTATCGATGATGCTCTACGGCAACCGGTTGCGGGAAGAGACCCTGCGGATCCTCGAAAAGATCACCGGCCTTCGCATGAATCACAACTACATCCGCCCTGGTGGGGTAGCGGTGGACCTTCCCGATGGCTGGCGCGAAGACGTGTCTGGCCTGCTTGATATGTTGCTGCCGCTGATCGACGAATTCGACGAACTGCTCACTGGCCAACCGATCTTCCGTGAACGTCTGCAGGGCGTCGGCGCCATAAACGTTGATGAATGCCTGGCACTCGGTGTCACCGGCCCGATACTGCGAGGTTCCGGTTACGCATGGGACCTCCGCCGCGACATGCCGTACCTCAACTATGCCGAACTCGATTTCGATGTCATCGTTGGCACCTATGGCGACTGTTTCGACCGTTATGCCGTCCGGCTGAACGAAGCCCGTGAGTCCATCAAGATCGTGCAGCAGTGCATCGAGAAGATGCCCGCTGGCGACTACCGGCTGCAAGACAAGAAGGTCACTCCGCCACCACGAGCTCGAATCGACGACTCGATGGAAGCGCTGATTCACCACTTCAAGATCTTCACCGAGGGATTCAAAGTGCCCGAGGGCGAGGTCTATGTGGCCGTCGAATCACCCCGTGGTGAACTTGGTTGTTACATGGTCAGCGACGGTGGGGCTCATCCGTATCGTATGCATATCCGGGCCCCAAGTTTTGTGAACCTGCAGACCATGCCTCACATGATGCAAGATGCTCTCGTCGCCGACGTCGTCGCCATCATCAGCTCGGTAGATCCTGTCCTCGGAGAAGTCGACCGATGATAGGGCTGGAAGGTAGGAGCGAGGGACGAGCGGGCGACCAGATGAGTTGTTGCCATATCCGACGAACGTCGGCCCGAGCGGAGCGGAGAAATACCGTGCGTGAACAAGAAGGGCGGGTTCTCTAGATGCCTCGTTTAAACGATTCGAATGTACGGATTGCGGCGGAGATCATTGGTCGGTATCCCCGTTCCAAGAGCGCTTTGATTCCGTTGTTACATCTTGCGCAAGAACAAGATGGGTATGTCGCCGACGATGCCATGCAACATCTGGCCGAGTTGCTCGATATCACGCCTGCCGAGGTGCTCGGTACTTGTTCGTTCTACGAGATGTTCAAGCGTGAGCCGGTTGGCGACTATCGAATCAATATCTGCCATGGCATCGCCTGCCATCTTCTTGGAGCCGATGACCTCATTCATCATGCCGAAGAAGCGTTGGGTGTGCGACAGGGCACCGTGACATCCGATGGAATCAGCATCGAAGGTGTCGAGTGCATCGCCGCCTGCACCGAAGCGCCCTGCCTGCAGGTCAATTATCGATACATGAACAAGGTGAGCAACCAAGGCTTCGACGCGTTGGTCGAGGACATCCGCGACGGCTCCGTGGCAGTGCCAAAACACGGGATGCTGGCCTTGACCCGCCAGTCGATCCCCGAAGGCAAGGCTGCCGGCAACGCCATGGTCGAAAGCAACGACCCTCCTGCCTGGTGGCCCGAGCCTGCAGCCGTTGAAGGTGGCAACTAATGCCGTTTGAAAAGATCGTGACGAAGCGCTTCGACAATGTCGATGCGCACAACCTCGATACTTATCTCGAAACCGGTGGATATGTCGCGCTGCGAAAAGCGCTCGATATGACACCCGAAGAAGTTCACAACGAAGTCAAGGCCGCAAGTGTGCTCGGCCGTGGCGGTGCTGGTTTCCCTGCCGGTGTCAAGTGGGGATTCTGCCCTCCGGGTGTGTGGCCTCGTTACCTAGTCGTCAACGGCGACGAGTCTGAACCTGGCACCTATAAGGATCGCCAACTACTTGAGCGTGATCCGCATCAGATCATCGAGGGTTGCCTGCTGGCGTGTTACGCAGTTGGTCTGACCCAGTGTTTCTTGTACATCCGTGGCGAAATGGCCCATGCTCAAGAACGTGTTGCTGCTGCACTCAACGATGCGTACGACGCCGGGTATGTCGGCAAGAACATCCTCGGCACCGACTTCAGCGTCGACATCGTGTTGCACTGGGGTGCCGGTGCCTACATCGTGGGCGAAGAGACCGCGCTGATCGAAAGTCTTGAAGGCAACCGGGGCATGCCACGGCTCAAGCCACCATTCTTCCCGGCTGCGGTTGGCCTGTATGGCCAGCCCACCATCGTGAACAATGTCGAGACGTTGGCCAACCTGCCGTGGATCATCGACCGGGGCGCCGACGCGTACACGGCCATGGGCGCCGAGAACTCGAAGGGCACCCGAGTATTCGCCGTGTCGGGCCACGTGAATAACCCTGGTGTGTTCGAGGTTGAGTTCGGCACCACCACCTTCCGTGACATCATCGAAGGCGCCGATTATGCCGGCGGTGTCCGCGACGGCAAGAAGCTCAAGGCATTCATCCCGGGCGGTGCATCGGCCCCGTGGTTCCACGAAGAACATCTGGACCTGCCGCTCGAAAAAGTCACCATCGACAAGGCCGGTTCCATGCTTGGTTCAGGCGCCATTGTGGTGATGGACGAAGACACCGACATGGTCAAGGCCTGCCACAACCTGGTGCGGTTCTTTGCTCGCGAAAGTTGTGGTAAGTGCACGCCGTGCCGCGAAGGCACCACATGGCTCGAACGGATCTTGAGCCGCATTATTGCCGGCCACGGTCGCCCCAGCGATATGGCGCTACTCACCGAGATCTGCGAGAACATCAGCCCCGGTATTGCCTGGCCGCCAAAGCAGACAACCATTTGTCCACTCGGCCCGTCCGCGGTATCGCCGATCGCATCGTCGATCGAACGTTTCCGCAACGAGTTCGAGGACTACATCACCCTTTCTGATCGCCGAGTGATTCCGGTGGGGTCCGCATGACTGACAGCGTTGATACGACCGACGAAACCGAGGAGGTCGCTGCCCCAGCGCCTCCTCCTGGTGTTCCCATCACGGTTAATGGCCAAGTGTTCTACGCAGCCCCTGGTCGCAACCTGATAGACGCCTGCGAAGACGCTGGCGTCTATGTTCCCCGCTTTTGTTATCACCCTCGCATGACGCCTGTAGGTATGTGTCGTATGTGCCTGATCGAGGTCGACACCGGCCGAGGCCCAGCGCTTACGCCGTCATGCATGTTGACCGTTAGCGACGGCATGGTCGTCGAGACCGAAACCGACATGGTGAAGAAAGCTCAGGACGGCGTCCTCGAGCTGCTGCTCATCAACCATCCTCTGGACTGCCCGGTCTGCGACAAGGGTGGCGAATGTCCGCTGCAGGACCAAACCATGTCCTACGGTCCGGGCGAAAGCCGGTTCATCGAAGAGAAACGCCACTTCGAAAAGCCAATCCCGATCAGCGAGACTGTCTACCTGGACCGTGAACGTTGCATCCTTTGTGATCGCTGCACCCGGTTCGCCGACGAAGTCGCTGGTGACCCGCTGATCCACTTCATGGGACGCGGCAATCAGACCCAGGTCAATACGTTCCCCGACGATCCGTTCGCTTCATATTTCAGCGGTAACACGGTGCAAATTTGTCCGGTTGGGGCACTAACTGCCAAGCCGTACCGGTTCAAGGCCCGCCCTTGGGATCTGTCCGAGGTCGCTACGACCTACCCAAATGCAATGGGTGACCAGATCACCATTCAGTCGTCGCGTAATGAGGTTCTGCGTTACCTCGGTGTTGACTCCGATGCGGTGAACTGGGGTTGGCTAGCCGACCGCGATCGTTTCAGCTTTGAAGCCACCATGAGCGACCAGCGCCTGACCACCCCGTTGGTCCGAGGCGATGGCCTCGGTAATGCCGACGACGGAGGTAACGAACTTGTCGCTACCACCTGGGCGGTTGCACTCCAACGTTTGATCGTCGCACTCGAAGATGCCAACAATAATGCCGGCCCAGCTTCAGTTGCGGTGCTTGGCGGTGCCCGGCTCACGAACGAAGGCCAGTACGCCTGGACTCGTTTCGCCAAGAACGTCATCGGTACCGACAACGTCGATGCCCAAATCGGCGATGGCCTGCCTGCTCAAGTGGTTGCCTCAATGCCTCGCACCACCATCGCCGAAGCGTGCGCCAAGGGCGGCACGATCGTGTTGCTCAGTGGCGATCCAAAAGAAGAACTCGGTTCCCTCTACCTGCGTTTGCGTCATGCCGTCGTGCACGACGGGGCAACACTTATCGAGTTGACCCCGAACGAAACCGGCCTGACCAAGTACGCGGCACACTCGGTGCGAGTTCGCCCCGGCGACATCGCAACGGTTGCCGATGCGCTCGCAACTGGCGCTACTTCGGCGGACATCGGTTCATGTAACGCGGATGAACTCGCCGGGATCGTAGCTGCGATCGATGGTGCCGAGTCAGTCTCGGTGGTCTGTGGTCGCACGTCGCTGGCTGATAGTGCTGACTTGACTGTTCAGGCACTGAACGCACTCGCCAAACTCGACAAGATTCGTTTCCTTCCTGCGCTGCGCCGGGGCAATGTCCATGGTGCAATCGACATGGGAATGGCTCCTGGCATGTTGCCGGGCCGCACCTCACTCGATGGAGCCAAAGAGTGGTTCACGCAATCATGGGGATCCGTTCCGGCCAAGGCTGGTCACGATGCTGCCGGCATCCTGCAGCAGGCCGCTGGTGGCAAGATCGCGGTGCTGTTCCTACTCGGTGCCGATCCGCTCGCTGACTTCCCTGATCCTGAACTCGCTCAGGCCGCTCTTGATGGAGCCGATCTCGTCGTTGCCATCGATCCGTTCATCAACGCGTCAGCTGCCTACGGCGCCGACCTGGTGCTGCCGGCGGCCGCGTTCGGCGAAGTCGACGGCAGCCACACCAATCTCGAAGGTCGCATCACTGCAGTCCGCCAGAAGGTCACGCCTCCCGGCACAGCCCGTCCGGATTGGATGATCGCTGCTGAGCTCGCAATGCGGCTCGGGAACGATATGGGCTTTGGTTCTGTCACCGACGTCACCAACGAAATCGCTGCGTTGTCAGCGCTCCATGCTGGGGCCAACGCGGTTGCAATCGACGCCGCCACCGACGGTCTGATGCCTGGCGCCGATGCAAACGCTGCGTCCAAGGCACCTGCTGCGCTGGCCTGGTCTGATCAAGGCCCGGTTATGGATGCACCGGTCTACGACAGTTACTCGTTCCGACTGGTAGTCGACCGCTCGATGTACGACGGTGGTACCCAAACCGCGATGTGTCCGTCGATTGCGGGTCTGGCTGTCGCTGGAGCGGTACGGATTAACCCAGTCGAAGCCGCCAAACTTGGGGTCGATTCGGGGACCACGGTGCGAGTCAGCTCACAACGGGCCTCCGTCGAGGGTCCCGTCGTCGTCGACGACCGCATTGCCCCCGGTGTCGCAGCTGTCACCCATAACCTTGCGGGCCTCGACGCACGTTCGCTTATCGACATGAGCGAACTCGTCACCGATGTCAGGATCGAGACGTTATGACCGCGGTTTCAATCAGCACCATGCTGCCACTAGCTGTCGACCCGCTCTTCGTGGGTGGCGTGGGCCTCGAAGAAGTCCTGATCGTGGCACTCAAGGTCGGTGTTGCGTTCGCGCTGCTGATGGTCAGCGTCATGCTTATGATCTGGTTCGAGCGCAAGCTTCACGCAGATATGACCAACCGCATGGGCCCAACCATCGCCGGGCCGTTCGGACTGCTGCAAACACTCGCCGATGGCATCAAGTTGTTCTTCAAAGAAGACATGCTTCCCAACGAAGAACGGGGCGACTCGACGATCTTCCGACTTGCGCCGTATCTCACCTTGATTCCGGCATTCCTGATCTTCACCGTTGTGCCTATCGGTGGCGACTTCGACAATGCCGATGGCAAGGTCAGCTGGTGGGGCAACACCACCCAACTCCAGATCGCTGATCCACCGGTTGGCATCTTGTTCGTGTTGGCGCTGTCGTCACTTGCGGTTTACGGCATCATGCTGGCTGGCTGGTCGTCGGGGTCCAAGTATCCACTGTTTGGTTCGGTGCGCGCTTCGGCCCAGATGGTTTCCTACGAAGCCGCACTCGGACTCTCGCTTGTGGCCGTGCTGGTGAAGTCGGGCACGTTGTCAACCCACGACATCGTGGTTGGGCAGGCCGACGGGTGGAATTGGAACCTGTGGATCACCGGGTTCATACCCTTCATCGTGTTCTTGATTGCGTCAACCGCTGAACTCAATCGCCCACCGTTTGACCTGGTTGAAGCCGAGCAGGAAATCGTTGGTGGTTTCCACACCGAGTACTCCTCGATCCGGTTCGCACTGTTCTTCCTCGGCGAGTATATGAACGTGGTCACCATGTCGGCCATCATGGTCACGCTGTTCTTCGGCGGCCCCGACGGACCGATTCCGTTCCTTGAGAGCTTCGGCTGGGCATGGGGCATCCTGTGGTTCTTGCTCAAGATCCTGTGTTTCTGTTTCACATTCATTTGGTTCCGGGCCGCGCTCCCACGATTCCGTTACGACCAGCTCATGGATCTTGGTTGGAAGCTGCTTATCCCGCTGTCGCTCGGCTGGATCGTGGCACTCGTCGCATTGGATATCGGCGTGGCCGAGGGCTGGAATCGTTTCCTTGTCTTTGGCTTGAGCCTTGCTGGCCTGCTGGTTATGGGCGCCTTGCTCAACGCTGCGATACAGAGCGGTAAACGTAAACATCTCGCTGGGGAAGGTTTCGACTGATGGGACTCTTTGAGGGCCTCGAAGGCTTCAAGCTCACGTTCGGCAAACTTTTCGACGAACGTGTCACCGGCGACTACAAGGGTGGCCGGTTCGACGACGAGAAGCGCGACAAGCCGATGCGTATGCACGGCCGTCATGTGTTGAACCGTTACGAAGATGGCATGGAAAAATGCATCGGCTGCGAACTGTGCGCTGGCGTCTGTCCTGCCAACTGCATTTATGTGCGGGGCGCCGACAACCCGATCGATGATCCGGTATCTCCAGGCGAACGTTACGGCTTCGTCTACGAGATCAATTACCTGCGGTGTATTCACTGCGACCTGTGTGTCGAAGCCTGCCCGACGCAGGCGATCACCGAGACCAAGATGTTCGAGTTCTCGTTCACAAACCGCCAAGACGCCATCTACACCAAGGATGAGTTGGTTGTCGGCGACGATGGTCAGCCTCAACATCTTCCGTGGGAAGATTGGCGCCCGGGCGAAGACGAACACACGTCGGCGTGGATGCGAGCCACCTCACCAAGCGGCGCCGCCGAATACGTTGGCAAGGTCGCCTGGTCCGGCGAACTCGGTTATGGCATCCGTGCCCCAGAAGCTGGCCAAACCTCGGATCTTGCCGACACAGACGATGATGCCGCCAGCCCGCATCAAGACGGCGACGCCGAGATCGCGGCTGCTGCCGATGCAGCAGGAGGTCACCACTAATGGAGCTTGTTGTCTTCCTCATCGCTGGCGCGCTGGCGATCATCGGAGCGTTGGGGCTCATCGGGTTCCGCAACCCGGTGCACTCGGCGCTTTCGCTGGTGCTGTCGCTGTTCGCGGTTGCGATCCTTTTCCTGAACCAGGACGCGCAGTTTCTGGCTGCGGTCCAGGTGATCGTGTATGCCGGCGCCATTGTGGTGCTGTTCCTGTTCGTGATCATGCTTCTGGGCGTTGATCAAGCCGAAGATCTGTCGGTCGAACCCATCACAGGGCAACGGCCGATTGCCTTAGCGATAGGCGCTGCGGTGTTAGTGCTGTCTGTGCTGTTTATCTCCGTCGCTGCCGACGGCGGAGCCACCGGCCTAGAATCGGTCACCGCCACCAAGGTCGATTCGATCACCACAACGACACAGTCTGCAACCGATGCGCTTGCCGACGACCAGACCGACGGCACCGAGGCATTGCCCAACATCGAGCAGCTGGGCCGGTCGCTATTTACCGACTATGTGTTCGCCTTCGAAGTCACTGCGCTGCTGCTGACGATCGCAGTTGTCGGCGCCGTGCTGCTGGCCCGTAAACCCAAGGGTGAACTTGCGCCAATGCCAGAGATTCCCGTGCCCGATACCAGCGGCGCTGCGTCTTCACCAGACGAGACAGAAGAGATGGAGGACGCCTGATGGAACTTACGTCCACCTGGTACCTGGTGCTGGCAGCGATCCTGTTTGCACTCGGCGCCACCGGATTGCTGGTTCGCCGCAACCCACTCATCATGTTCATGTGTGTTGAGCTCATGCTCAATGCCGTGAACCTCACGTTCGTGACGTTCGGTAATGATCTGAACGATTTGGGCGGCGAAATTTCCGTGTTCTTTGTGCTGGTGGTCGCTGCTGCTGAAGTAGTGGTCGGTTTGGCAATCATCGTGGCCATCATGCGCCGCCGTAACGAAGCGACTGCCGACGACCTGTCGGTTCTCCGAGGCTGACCGTGGTAGCAACTGTGCACTCCTCAACTCAACAATTGGCAAACATGCAACTCGTCGAACTTGTGTGGCTCGTGCCGCTACTGCCACTCCTGGGCTTCATCACGTTGATGTTTTTTGGCCGCCGACTGGGTGAACCCGTCGCTGGATGGATCGCAACTGGAGCTATGGGAGGCTCCTTCTTGGCGTCACTCGTGGTCTTCGCCGGGATGCTCGGCCTCGAGGGCGGCGAGAGTGGCGAACGTATCGTCCAGGTAAAACTCTTTGACTGGGTGGTGGCTGGCGACTTCAACGTCGATATTGGTCTGCTGGCCGATCCGTTGTCGGTCACGATGATCCTGTTCATCACTGGTGTAGCCACGCTGATCCATCTGTATTCGATCGGTTACATGCACGGCGATCCGAACTTCTCGAAGTTCTTCGTCTACCTGAACTTGTTCGCTTTCTCAATGCTCATGTTGGTGCTTGGTGACAACCTGCTGTTGACCTTCCTTGGTTGGGAAGGCGTGGGCGCCTGCTCGTACTTCTTGATCTCGTTCTGGTTTACCGACGAGGCCAACGCCAGCGCTGGCAAGAAGGCCTTCGTGACGAACCGCGTTGGCGACTTCGGTTTCATGTTGGCAACGTTCCTTGCATTCTTCGCCTATGGCAGCATCGAATATGGCGAGATGTTCTCGGGTACGCCGATTGCCGCCAGCACTGCTACCGCGATTGCACTACTCGTGTTCGTTGGTGCTGCCGGTAAGTCTGCGCAGTTCCCGCTGTACATCTGGCTCCCCGACGCAATGGCTGGTCCGACACCTGTTTCGGCGCTGATCCATGCCGCCACCATGGTGACGTCGGGCGTGTACCTACTCGTCCGTATCAACCCGATCCTGGCTCAGGCCCACGATTGGGCGCCAAGCCTGATTGCGTGGGTTGGCCTGTTCACGGCGCTGTTCGCAGCAAGTATTGCCGTAGCCCAAGACGACATCAAGAAGGTTCTGGCGTACTCAACGGTCAGCCAGCTTGGCTTCATGATCGTGGCGGTCGGCACCGGCGTCTACGTGGCTGCGCTGTTCCACATGATCACCCATGCCTTCTTCAAGGCCCTCATGTTCCTGGGTTCGGGTTCGGTCATCCACGGCATGAACGACGACCAAGACATGAAGCGGTACGGCGGTCTGGCCAAACTGATGCCAATCACTGCAGGCACCTTCCTGGTCGGCTGGCTTGCTATTGCTGGCATCCCACCGTTCTCCGGGTTCTGGTCCAAGGACGAAATCCTGGTCGGCATCTACGCCAACAACGACATCTTCGCCAACAAGATCTTGTTCGTCTTGTTACTCATCGCCGCACTGCTCACCGCCTTCTACATGACCCGCCTGGTCATCTTGACCTTCTTTGGCGCACCCCGTTGGCGTGACGAAGCAACCGGTGAAGCCCCGATCAGTAACGACGAAGCTCCGATCAGCAGCGACGAAGAACTACCTGCTCGCCATCCGCACGAGTCACCGTGGACCATGACGCTGCCGCTGGTGGCGCTTGCTGGTGCAGCGCTGGTTGCAGGTGGGCTCAACCTTCCATTCACCAAGGACCTGCACTTCCTGGAACATTGGCTCGAGCCTTCATTGCTCGGTAACGAGTTCCATGACTTACCACCTGGAAGCACCAAGCTGATGCTGGCCGTGATTGCGACACTGTGCGCAATCGGCGGAATCGTTGCTGCGTGGAAGTTGTACTTCGATAAGAGCGGTGGCACTGGCCCCGACGCACCCGCCATCCTGGCTCAAGGCTGGGGTTATGACGATGCGGTGAGCAACTTCATGGGTGGCCCTGGTTCCAAGGGTTTCGATGCCCTCGCTGACTTCGACGGCAAGGTTGTCGACGGCGCAGTAAATAGCGTCGGCAAGCTGATTCAGCTCGACGGCTCCTTCCTCCGCAAGATCCAGAACGGGTTGGTGCGCAGCTATGCGGCACTCGTGGCGGTCGGTGCGATTGGCCTAATGATCTACTTCCTCGTCGTGAGCGCATGATGTCTGTTGTACTTGCCGCAGGTGGCACTTTCCCTCTCCTGCCCGTCTTGGTCGTGTTGCCCGTATTTGGGGCATTAGCCATTGCACTCACTCCTTCAACCCGAAGCGAAACAGCTCGGATCATTGCGCTGATGACCACGGTCATGACGGCTGCGCTCGGTATCTATCTCCTGTGGAACTTCGATGCCACCGATGGCACGTTCCAGAACCTGAGTTCACAGTCATGGATCGAGTCGCTCGGCATCAGCTGGTTGGCGGGGGTCGACGGCATCTCGCTGTGGCTCATCGTGCTGACCGTGTTGCTGTTTCCGTTAGCGATCTACGCCGTCATTCCGGAGCACAGTCCCAAGCCGTACTACGCGTGGCTGTTGGTTCTGCAGACCGGTTGTCTTGGTGTGTTCGTTGCACTCGACCTGTTCATGTTCTTCGTGTTCTTCGAGATCGTGCTCGTGCCGATGTATTTCTTGATCGCCAACTGGGGTCACGGAAACCGCCACTACGCGGCCATGAAGTTCTTTATCTACACCATGCTCGGTTCAGCACTCATGCTGGTCGGCATGCTCAGCCTGGTCTGGCTCCATGCCAAGGCTCCGGGCAATGATCTGACGTTTGACATCCGTGAGCTGGCTGCCTCCGACGCTGTTGGCACCAACGCTGCGCGATGGATCTTCTTATCGTTCGCAGTTGCGTTTGCGGTCAAGGTTCCGATCTTCCCGCTACACACCTGGCTACCCGACGCCCATACCGAGGCACCCACTGCCGGTTCGGTCATCCTGGCCGGTGTCATGCTCAAGCTGGGTACCTACGGCTTCCTGCGTTTCGGCCTCTATCTGTTCCCCGAGGCATCGCACTACTTCGCTCCGGTCTTCTTGACCCTTGGTGTCATCGGCATCATCTATGGGGCCATTGTTGCGACCATGCAGAAGGACCTGAAGCGCCTGGTTGCGTACTCATCGGTTGCCCACCTTGGTTTCATCATCTTGGGCACGTTCTCGCTCAACAGCGAAGGCATCACTGGTGGCATCTTGCAGATGGTCAACCACGGTGTGTCCACCGGTGCATTGTTCTTGCTGGTCGGCTGGATCTACGAACGACGTCACACCCGTGAAATTGCCAAACTCGGTGGCCTGCAAAAGGTCGCACCGATCATGGCCGCCATGTTCACCCTGGTCATGCTGAGTTCGATCGGCCTGCCTGGTCTGAACGGCTTCGTTGGCGAATTCCTGATTCTCGTTGGGGCCTTCGTAGCGCACCGATGGTGGGCTGTTGCGGCCGCAACCGGTGTGATCCTGGCCTCGCTCTATCTGCTGTGGGCCTACCAACGGGTGTTCCACGGACCTATCACCGAAGAGAATGCCGAGACCAAGGATCTGAACTTCCGCGAGATCGCCATCATGGTGCCGTTCATCGCTGCGATCGTGTTCATGGGTATCTACCCCAAGCCGGTCATTGATCGCATGGAACCTTCGATCGATGTCCTTGTCGCTCATATCGAGGCGAACGTCGACGGGTTCACCGAACCAGTCAACGAAAACCGCCAAGGCGATGGTTGGGCCGATATCGAAGTCGAACACGCTAAAGATGGCGAAGATCACAGCGCTGACGAAGATCACAGCGACGAAGAAGATCATGGCGACGATGCCGGCGACGAGCACTCTGGGGACGACGAATGATTCTCTTGTTGCAAGACGGCGGCGATACTTTCGCCTTCCCCGACGTGAACTGGGGTGGCCTGTCGCCGTTGCTGGTCATGGCTGGTGTGCCGCTGGTCTTCTTGACGGTGTGGTCACTGACCTCACATGTTGCACCTCGGCGGACTCCGTCGATCGTTGCGGCCTTGGCCGGTATCGGCACGATCGTGGCTGCGGCTATCCAGTGGGGCATGGTGAGCGGAGACGAAACACCGGGCTTCTCGACGTTGGCCAGCGCCTATGCCGTCGATGGCTTCTCCATGCTGCTGACCATGCTGATCGCATCAGCGGTCATACTCACCGCGATCTTTGCGCACGACTATCTCGACCGAGAAGACGTGAATTCGGCCGAGTTCTTTGTGCTTCTCATGTTGTCGGCTGCTGGCGGCATTGTCATGGCAGGCGCAAACGATCTGATCGTGTTGTTTCTTGGTCTCGAAGTCTTGTCGATCGCGGTCTACATCCTGGCTGCCAGCCATGTACGTCGAGCCGAGTCCCAGGAAGCAGGTATTAAGTACTTCATCCTGGGTGCATTTGCCTCGGCGTTCCTCCTCTACGGCATCGCTCTTATGTACGGCGCCACCGGAAGCACCAGCCTGGTGCACATCCGCAACTACTCCGATGAGCTTGTCGCCCGCGGTGACACCGGGCTGCTCTACGGAGGCATGGCGTTACTGCTGGTTGGTTTCGGTTTCAAGGTCGCGGCAGTTCCGTTCCACTCGTGGACACCCGACGTCTACGACGGTGCACCCAGCGCAACAGTTTCCTTCATGGCCTCGGCAGTGAAGGTCGCCGGCTTCGCTGGCTTATTGCGGGTCTTTAATCTGACGCTCGGTGCCGAGGCTCTGGCCGACGACTGGGCGCCGATGATCTTTGTGCTCGCCGTGCTGTCGATGATCTACGGCTCCGTCGTCGGTATCGTGCAGGACAACGTCAAGCGCATGCTGGCCTACTCGTCGATCAGTCACGCCGGGTTCATCCTGGTGGGTGTCGAGGCAGCGAGCGACAGCGGCATGACGGCAGCGTTGTACTACCTAGCTGCCTACACCTTTATCGCTCTTGGCAGCTTTGCCGTGATCTCAGTGGCGGCGCCGAAGGGCGACGCCGCCCATTCTCTAAGCGACTACAAGGGACTGGCGTCGCGCAAGCCGGTGCTTGCCTTGGCGTTCACGATTCTGTTGTTGGCTCAAGCTGGCGTGCCATTCACTACGGGTTTCCTCGGCAAGTTCTTCGTGATTGGCTCAGCTATCGAGTCCAAGAACTATCTGCTCGCCATTGTCGCCATGTTGGCTGCGGTCGTTGGGGCCTTCCTCTATCTGCGGATCGTGCTGGCCATGTACAGCGACGGTGAAGAAGCCGACGCCGCTGCAAGCGGGCGCGAACCCATTCCTCGCAGTGCGGTGTTGACCATCGGGATCACTGTGGTGTTCACCGTGTTCTTCGGCATCTTCGCTGATTGGCTCGTTGACCTCGTCGGTGATGCCATTCCACAACTCGTTCTCGAAAATGCGGCTGCTGGCTGATCAAAAGTTACGTCCCCTGGGGACGTAACTTTTCGCCAGGCGAATGAGGCAGTCCGCAACGGTTTGATGGCAGGCAGAATGTCTCGATGATGGTCGACCTCAACGCGGTGTTAGTCGCAGAGATCGACGCGGCTGGACCGATGCCCTTCGAGCGGTTTGTCGATCGGGCGCTGTATGACCCTGATCGCGGTTTCTATGCGACCCACGGCCAAGCCGGTGGTCGTCGGGGCGACTTCGTGACAAGCGTGGAGATCGGCCCGCTGTTTGCTGCGGTGATCGCTGACTGGTTGGACGCAGCCTGGCGCGACGAAGGGGAGCCGTCCGACTTCCGTGTCGCCGAAGTCGGCGCTGGTGTCGGCACGTTGTTCCGTGGCATCAATCGAGCCAAGCCAGCGTGTCTCGAGTCGCTGACCTACACCTTGGTTGAGCGGTCAGCAGCGATGCGGGTAGCCCATCAGTCACTGCCGACCGAGCGGTGGCGTTCTTCTGGTGAACTACCCAAAGCGTCCCAACATGTCGTCGTGGCGAACGAGCTCTTAGACAACCTGGCGTTTGGGATTGCGGAACGGGTCGAGGGTGGGTGGGCTCCGGTGCATATTGGCCTGGGCCTTTCGGAGCTATCGCTGCAAGTTCAACAACCTGATCCGGCGCTCGACCATCTGACCGGGTTAGCTCCCGATGCGGCGCTGTCCGATCGGGTCCCTGTGGCGTCTGAAGCGAGGGCTTGGGTCGCTGATGCATGCGTCCTGGCACGCCGGGTGCTGGTGTTCGACTACGCCGCTACTACTGCTGAACTAGCGGAGCGAGGACAGGCATCGTGGCTACGCACCTACGCAGCCCACACCCGGGGTCATGATCCACTGGACCAGATCGGCCAGCGCGATATCACCCACGACGTTCCCACCGATCAGCTGCCGACGCCGTATCTCCAGCAGACCCAGGCTGACTGGCTTGCCGCCAACGGCATGGGTGATCGAGTCGAAGCTGCTCGACAGGTCTGGACCGAACGAGCGCACATCGGCGATCTGCAAGCCATTGCCGCCCGCAGCGCGATCGGCGAGGCCGAAGCACTCACCGATCGCGATGGTCTCGGCGCGTTCCTTGTGCTGGAATGGCACGCCGAGCCTGACGCTACTCGGGCCTAGTCGGCGGCCTCGATGCGGCGTTGCATCTTGCGCATGCCGGTCAGCCACTTCTCGTTGTCGTTTGTCTTGAACTCCATCCAGCCTTGAGCGATCTCGTCGGTCAAGATCAAGAACCGTTCCTCGGCAAACGCCTTGGTGACCTGCTGGGCCACCTCTTCGGGATCCTTGAGTGGTCCAGCGGCGGTGCGGGCCCACTCGCTGTCGGCATCAGGCAACATAGGCGTGCGCACGCCGAGAGGTGCCAGTAGATAGGTGCGGATGCCCTTGTCGTGATACGTGATCGACATCCATTCAGCCAGGCCCACGACCGCGTGTTTGCTGGTGGCATACGGTGCATTGCCGTGACTGGTCAGGATTCCAGCCATCGATGCTGTGTGCTGGATGTGGCCCTCGCCTCGGGCCAGCATCGACGGCAACACCGCACGAATTGCATAAACGTGGCTCATCACATTGATGTCCCACTGACGTTGCCACTCGTCGATCGGTGTGTCGAGGGGATTCCCTCCCGACGCAATGCCAGCGTTGTTGCAGAGGACATCGATGGGGCCATAGGTGTCTTCTACCCGGAGCAACATCTCGGTGATCTCGGTCTCGTCGCCAACGTCGACGACCTCGGCGTCACCTCCGATCGCGTTGGCAACAGCTGTGGCATTGTCCGCAGCTCGGTCAACCACGATCACTTTGCGGGCCCCGTCGGCGGCGAAGCGCTCACACAACGCTTTGCCGATGCCACTGCCTCCGCCGGTCACCACACATACTCGGTCGGTTACTTGCATTTGTTTCTACTTTCCATTGAATTGTGGAGTGCGCTTTTCCATGAACGCAGTGCGCCCCTCGACATAGTCATCGCTTTGGAAACACGCCTCGACGAGTGCATTTATGCGGTCTGCGTCTTGGTGGGCGGGATCTTTGAACGTCTCGAGCACCGAGGCCTTGGCCGCCCGCACGGTCATTGGCGCATTCGCCGCAATGGTGGCAGCGAGCGCTGTTACCTCGTTGACCAGGTCGTCGACCGGCACCACTCGATTGATGAGGCCAATGTCGACGGCTTCGGTGGCGTTGAACTTGCGGGCCGTCAGCATGACTTCGGCGGCCATGGTTGGTCCAACGATGTGCACCAGCTTCTTGATGCCGGCGAACTGGTAACCCAATCCGAGGCGGGCTGCAGGAATACCGAATTGGCCGTCGTCGGCGCTGATCCGAAGGTCGGCCTGGAGTGCGGTTGCGAGCCCGCCACCTATACAGAAGCCTCGAATCATGGCGATGAGTGGCTTCTGCAGGCTCGCGAACGCTTGGTTCGCTGCGCTCCATGCTTGTTCAAAGTTCGCTCGGCCATCGGGGGTCGACCGATGGGTGTCGAACTCGGAGATATCGGCTCCGGAGACAAACGCCTTGTCGCCCGCGCCGCTCATGACAACGACTCGGACCTCGTCGGAAGCATCGAAGTGCTCTAGGATCTGCACGACCCCGCGATTCATCTCCAGCTTCATTGCGTTGCGCCGGTCAGGGTTGTTGAACGTCATCCAGCCCACGCCGTCAGCGATGTGTGCCTGCATGAATGGTGTTTCGAGTTCCAGTTGCATCAGTAGACAGATCTCCTAGATGGCACCGCTGTCTCGCAGCGCTGCAATTCGGTCATGGCCGAGGCCAAATTCGGCCAGTACTTCGTTGGTGTGTTCACCTGTGCCGGGTGCGTGGCGGTGGATGTCGTGGGGTGTGCGACTCATCGATACGGCGTGACGAACGATGTTGATCTCACCCAGCCGAGGATGTTCTACCGGTGTCGCCATTTCCAAGTGTTGCACCTGCGGGTCAGCGAACGTTTCGTCGATACTGTTGATTGGCCCGCAGGGGATACTGACCTCGTTCAACACGCGGATCCAATGTGCGGTTGGCTGTTTGGTCGTGTGTTCGGCTAGCGCCGCGTTGAGGGCATTGCGATTGGTCGATCGCAACGGCCCGGTTGCGTAGTCAGGGTTCTCGGCAAGATCGTTGGCTCCAATAGCGGTGCACAACGCTCTGAAGCGGCCAGTGTTCGGGGCCGCCAAATTCATATGGCCGTCGGAGGTCGGGAACGTTCCCATCGGAATCAGGGTCGGGTGATCGTTCCCGGCCTGCGAAGGGATCTCGTCATTCATCGTCCAACGGGCGGCCTGAAAGTCAAGCATCGCGATCTGTGCTTCGAGCAATGAGGTCGTGACCCATTGGCCCTTGCCTGACCGTTCTCGTTCAAGCAGCGCCGTCAGGCAGCCCATCGCCAAATACATACCCGAGGTGAGGTCGGAGATGGGAATACCGACTCGCACTGGTCCCTGGCCGGGGATACCAGTGATGGACATGAGACCGCCCATGCCCTGAGCGATCTGGTCAACGCCTGGCCGAGTCGCGTAGGGGCCATCCTGACCGAAACCGGAGAGGGAGCCATAGACGATGCCAGGGTTGACTGCTGCGACCGAGTCGTAGTCGATGCCGAGTCGATGTTTGACGTCGGAGCGCATGTTCTCGATGATCACGTCGGCACTTGTAGCGAGCTCCATGAACAGTTCAAGGCCCTCGGGTGTCTTCAGATTGATCGTGATGGCTCGTTTGTTGCGATGGAGGTTTTGGAAGTCGGGATCATCTTCGTTGTCGCCGGTTAACGAGTCGCCTCGAGACGGCGGCTCGATACGAATGACGTTGGCGCCCCAGTCAGCAAACTGGCGCACTGCGGTAGGTCCGGCTCGGGCCAGGGTGAGATCGAGCACAGTGAGATGCGACAGCGGCATCCCCCGACGTTAGACCGGGCGCACCAGAACCGAGGGATCGGGATACTTGCTGCGGTTGCGTACCAGTTTGAATGCCGAAATCACCGTGATCAACGTGAAGACGGTGGTTGCTGCTAGCGCCCAGACAAATCCGTCCTGTAGGGCAGCGACCGCAGCTTCATTTAGCGCAGCTTCCTCACCTCCGAGCAAGTCACGAATCGCCTCAACATCATCGATCTGCTGGGCGACGACAAAGAACAACACCGCACCACCCACGGCGGCGCCATACGCGAAACCGAGTGAACGGAGGAACTGGTGGGCAGAGGTGACCCGCCCCATTTCGGTCGGACTGGCTCGGCCCTGAAGCAACGTGAGTCCACCGGTCGTGATCGTGCCGATGCCTGAACCCATCATAAAAAGGGTGGCGAGCAAGACGGCCACGGGGAGTTCGAACGCAGTTACTGCAGTGGCAGCGACAGCAAAGGTGAACAAGAGGGCCGATCCGGCCTGGACCACGAATGCGGCGTGAAAACGCTCTTGGGCCTTGCTGGCGACAAAGGCAGCGATCGACCAACCAATCACTAAGAACAGCACCGAGAAGGCGGCCTCGCCCTCGGACGCACCTCGAGCCCCACGCAGGTACACGGGCAGAAAGGCGCTGGCGCCAGTGCCGCCAGCAACAGCCATCATTGAGGTGATGTGCATGTACCGCCACCGCAGCCCGGTCAGATGGTTGAGCCGGACAACTGGATCGTCGTGGCTTCGAGCATGGCGCACATAGACCACGCTTGAGCCAATGGCGAGTCCAAACCACAGCAATCCCCAGATTGAGCCAGAGGAAGCAGCGAGCAACAAGCCGATGGTCACCAGTGCAACAACAACGAGACCCCGGCGGTCGAAGCTGCGTTCGGCGACGTTTTCTTCGCGACGGCCTGGCAGATGGTTCCAACCAATTGCCGTCGCGACCGCTCCCACTGGCACGGAAACGGTGAACAACGATCGCCAGCCGAAGATACTGATCAGTACCGCAGCCACCGCTGGTCCGCCGATACCCATGATGCCCCAAACTGCGGAGATGGCTGCATAGGCGCGGGGGCGTAGTGACTCTTCGTAGGCAAGCCCGATGCTTGAGACGGCGCTGCCGAGGACACCACCAGCTGCGATGCCCTGACCGACCCGTGCTGCGACAAGAAGGGTCATGGTGGGTGCAGCGGCACAAGCGACAGATGCAGCGATGAAGGCAATCATCGCGATACGAAACACGCGCCGCACGCCGTGGCTGTCGACAACGGGCCCGATACCCAACACTGCGATAGCTGCGGCCAAAAGTTCGACGGTGATAACCCACGGCAGCAGAGCGACGTCGCCCAGATCGTCACCGATCGACGGCAGGCCCGCGGAGACCGACAGATTGCTGTACGAGATGAGGGATGTCGCTGCGAGAAGCGAGATGGTCAGCGGCCTATGCCGAGCCGAGAGGAGACCCACCGAAAGCAGTATGCCGCGTTCGATTCGCTGGGCCGCAGCCGTTGCGAGATCGATCCGTGTATCATATGTCGCCCGAGGTCGAAATTTTCAGCTATCAGGACGATCGCATCCAAGGCCAGGTGTGCGCTAGTGAGCGCCGAGCGCGGCCGATTGCAAACCCCTTTGTTGACCGGCAGGTGGGTCTCCATCTTGCGGCGTAGGTCCTAAGGGCGCGAGTGTTGCGGCATGGCCGAACGCGATCCGTATCACAGTCACTCGTTCGAGGAACTCTGCGCCCTGCCGCTGGTCTACCACGACCAACTCTTCGCCGACCAGGTGGTTTTGATCACCGGGGCAGCTGGAGGTATCGGCACAGCGATGTCGGTGTTGTTCGGCAGATTAGGGGCGACAATCGTTGCCGCGGGACGCACCGAGGATTCACTTAGCCGGCTATCAGCGGACTTGGCCACGATCGACGTCGTCTGTGACACGGTGACCATGAGTGTCCGAGATCCCGACGCGGTAGCAGCCGCGATTGACCAGGCCACGTCGGCTCATGGCCGGATCGATCATGTGATCAACAATGCCGGCGGGCAGTTCTCGGCCGAGGCGCTGGACATCACACCAAAAGGCTGGGCTGCGGTGGTTGAAACCAACCTGTACGGCACGTGGTACATGATGCAAGAGGCAGCCCGGCGCTGGATCGCTGATGAGCAGCCGGGCAACATCATCAATATCTCGACGGTTCAAGGGAGAGCCTCGGTCGGTATTCCTCACACGGCAGCGGCACGAGCCGGCGGGGTAGCGTTGACTCGGTCGCTGTCCGTTGAGTGGGCTCCTCATGACATCCGGGTCAACTCGATTGCCGTTGGTGTGGTTGCCAGCGAAGGCCTACAGACGTATCCCGCCGAGGCCAAGGCGAGTTTTGGTCACAATCCCATGCGGCGACTTGGCGATGTCTGGGATGTTGCCCAGGGTGCTGCGTATCTTGCGAGCCCGGCGGCGGACTTCATCACCGGCACCCATCTCGAAATTACCGGCGGCGAACATGTGTGGGGTGAGTACTGGCCTCTTGGCAAGCCGGAGTACTTCCGTACCGCACAGGACTAGCGGTTTCCTGATGCGATGTATGATTGCTGCGCGACCAGACATCGCCTCCAGATTCCTTAGTCGCCAAGTTGGTCTGATGTCACTGGGTGCTGGGCGAGGGGCACGAGTGTCTTCGCCGGTGGGAGCTGTCAGGCTTTGTGTATGACTGTTTGGCTGGCCGTCTATGAGCGGTGATCATGCACCGGTAGTCGAAACACGCCATTAGTCGCGTTTGAGAGTGGTTGCTGGCGAGGCGGTAGCGGTCTTTGCGTATGGCCTCGCAGGGATTGGTCAGGCGGTTTCGATGGTCGCTGTGAAATGTGCCCGCTCGCTTGCGTCGGGTCTGCCTCGGGCGGCTGACTCGTTCTGTATCGCTGGCGGCGTGCTCGTCATCTATGTCGCCTTGAGAAATCTATGTTGCCTTGAGAAGCAGCATCCATGGCGCAACACGCGTGATCCAAGACGCGCTCGACATCGTCTTTGTTGCGGCCGTGGCGAGCGCAGGCCTGGGCGGGACCGGCTGGTTACTCGTCAAGGGTGGTCTCGAGGTCATGGCCGGGTTCGGTGTCGAACTCGCCGATGCTCCGGAACTGTTCTCCGGCGATGTTGCACGGTTCTGGATCTCTGGTTGTGCAATCGGGATCGTGACATGGCTGATCCGCGAAATCTGCCTGATTACGGGTGCTGAACGAAGTGCACAGGTTGTGGCCAAGACCGATGCATTCGCTCTGGGGCGATCGAAGGATCGACAGCACGAGTCACGTGATGGCCGACCAGATCTTGGCTTGCCACCGCGCGAATTCATCAAGCGAGGCCAGGTGGTTCGGGTTGTTTCGCTGAGCGAAGGTCTGGCTCGCACTCGCTAGATCGGGTGACATCCCCTAGTGTCTCGGCCACTGGCCCAATCGGGTCCAGTCGCCGACAGCAACGAAACGGGGAACGCGATGGACAGCGTCTACAACGTGATTGAACTCATCGGGACAAGCGATGAATCGTGGGAGGGGGCAGCTGCGGCTGCAGTGGCCGAAGCCTCAAAGACGCTGCGCGACCTTCGCGTCGCCGAAGTCACCGAGCAGGACCTGCTGATCGAGGATGGCAAGATCGTGTTGTATCGCACGAAAATCCGGTTGTCCTTCAAGCACGAATCAGGCGAATGACTCCGACTTCGGCCCACGGCCGAGTCGACAAGGTCATCCAGATCGTTGCTGCCTCGCCAGTGTCGTGGGAGGACGCAGCGCAGAACGCCGTGTCTGAGGCAGCAAAGTCAATACGTGATCTCAGCGCGGCCCGAGTGCTCGAGCGTGATCTGACCATGGCCAACGATGCCCCGCTGTATCGGATCAAGCTCCAGGTTGCTTTCCAGGTAGACCGAGGTCGGGCCAACCCGACTGGCGGTGCCGTGCAGGTTCGGCGATACCTCATCGTGGCGAACCGCACGCTGGCCAATACCAAGTTGACCGATTTCATCACCACCCACGCCGATAACCAGGCCGAGTTCCACGTCATCGTGCCCCAAACCGCACCATCGGTGCTTCATGCAGATCCCGCCACCGGCTTGATCGGGCCGGGAGCGCACACGCTTGTGGCCGAATCTCGTGCTGCTGCCCGTGAAGAGGGTGAACATCGGTTGGCGACATTTCGTGAAGCACTTGGCGATCTGGGCCACCAGGTCACCGGCGAGGTGATTCTTGGTGACCCCACAACAGCAGCTCGCACCGTGATGGCTCGATCGAGTTTCGACGAGGTCATCATCTCAACGTTGCCTGCTGGGGCATCGCGTTGGCTGAAGCTGGATTTGCCGAGTCGCCTACAGCGGGTATGCAACCTTCCGGTGACCACGTTGGTGCAACGCGAGTCCGATTGAGTAGCGACGACATCCCCGCAATCGGGTAGTCGGGCGGGGGCGCTTCGTTGGCCTAATTGCGCAAAGAATCACAAGCGGTAGTCGTGGTCCATCGCGCCCAACACAACCGCGCCACAAGAATCGCCCAAAAAAGCCATATCTAATGCTTCGAGAAGCTTGGATGGTTTAGTGCTGAGGGTTAGGCTCGGGACTCGTGTCCGACTTCCTGCGCAGTTATCTGACAGTCGGCATCTTCGGGCTGCTTGCTGTGGTCCTGGTGTCCGCTCTGCTTGGCATTAGTTCATTGCTTCGTCCTTCTCGCCCTCAGGCGCAGAAGTACATTAACTATGAATCGGGTGTAGATCCGGTCGGCTCCGATTGGGGCCAGTCCAATATCCGGTATTACATCTTTGCGTTGCTCTTCGTGATGTTCGACGTTGAAGCTGTATTTATCTTCCCGTGGGCAACCCGGCTCGAGGCATACGGCACGTTTGGTCTTGTCGAAATGGCCATCTTTATCTTCATTCTCCTGCTTGGCCTGGTCTACGCGTGGCGCAAGGGAGTACTCAAATGGCTGTAGTGGCGACGACATACCAACACTCCGCAGAGCTCGCCGAGCGCAGCGAACGAGCGATTGCGAGGAACCGCTGATGGGGTTAGTCGAATCCGGCAAGATGCCGAAGTCGATCGTCAAGCTGCTGAATATCAGCCGTAAATACAGCTTGTGGGTCTACCAGTGGGGCCTCGCCTGTTGTGCGCTTGAAATGGGAGCCGCATTCGGCTCACCGCGTTACGACGTGATGCGTTTAGGCGTCATTCCGTTCCCCGCAAGCCCTCGACAGGCCGACCTTGTGGTGATCTCTGGCACGGTGACCGACAAGATGGCACCTGCGATCTTGCGGCTCTACGAACAAATGCCTGACCCCAAATACGTGATTTCCATGGGTTCTTGCGCCAACTGCGGCGGCCCGTACTGGGACAGCTACTCGGTGACCAAGGGTGTCGACCAGATCATTCCTGTCGATGTCTATGTTCCTGGCTGCCCGCCACGGCCCGAAGCACTGCTCGAAGGCATCGTGCTGCTGCAAGAAATGATCCACAACGAAGATCCTGCTGATCGTTGGCAGGGCATCGTTCGTGACCCGATTGTTGTTGGCGGAGGTGAAATCGAATGAGCACCACTGCCGCCGACGACACCGTTGTCGAAGAAGCCGAAGTAACCGACGCAGTGCGGGAAGCCATCGCCAAGGCGTTTGCTGATGAACTCGGCGATGCATTTCTCGACCAGCACATCACTCCTGGCCGCGACCTATGGATTCGCGTCGACGCCACTGCATGGGTCCAGGCCGCAACCTTTGCCCGCGACAAGTTGGGCATGACCTGGCTCGACTACATCTCTGCCATTGACTGGCTACCCAACCCGTATGGTCGCGAGATGGACGCCGAGCAAGACTGGGTGGTTCACGGTGGTGGTCCGAACGACAAAGACGCCGAAGAAATGACAAGTGGCGTCGCCGGTGGCCATACCCGCTTTCAGGCCCTGTTGCGGCTGTACTCAATCGAAGAACAGATTGGGGTGCACATCAAGGCCGATCTCGACGACAGTGCACCCGCTATCGACACGCTGATTCCCGTCTTTGCCGGTGCCACGTGGCACGAGCGGGAAATGTGGGAAATGTTCGGTATCAACATCATTGGTCACCCTGACTTGCGGGTGTTGTACCTGCCCACCGGTTTCGAGGGCAACCCGCTGCGCAAGGACTATCCCTTGGTGTCTCGCAGGGTCAAGCCATGGCCTGGCATCGTCGATGTTGAAGCTATGCCTGGTGCCGATGATGATGCAGATGGCGAAGCGACCGATGGCGAGGCCAACGAGTGACTACCGATATCAACGCCGAATTCGACATAACGAACCATGAACA
>Ga0115564_10000469_pt1 | contig 40064 bp, 39 predicted proteins | sample COGITO_mtgs_1105_7_FD_88680 | JGI IMG/M metagenome (GOLD analysis project Ga0115564, IMG submission 88680) | Pelagic marine microbial communities from North Sea - COGITO_mtgs_110523 | ecosystem: Environmental > Aquatic > Marine > Epipelagic | place: Germany:Helgoland, sampling site Kabeltonne...
GAACATCACCACAGTCAGCAAAAGCTGCTGTTCCAGCTGTCGCAAGTGTTGCTGCGATCGCTAGATTAGTTAAAGATTTTTTAATCATATTATTCTCCCGATATGGTTAAACTTCTAAATTGTTTTAACCATGTTTTTGATGGATTCATCATTACAATTAATTTTGTAACTCTCCCAAGTGAATACATTATTGATGATTCTTGATAAAAATCAAGGATATATATCGACAAAAATTGTATATAACGCGACGTTAAGGATTTTTTAATGTTGGCAATTTATAGTTAGTCTCAGATAAACATATGGTTTTATGAACTTGATCACATAATATAGCTAAGCATAAATATTATAGTTAGATTTCAAGTTTATCTGGTCTGAGATAATGTTGTAATATTTAATTTGTAAGATAACTTAGAAAAATGCCTGCAAGCCTGTTTGTGCACGACCAAGTATTAATGCATGAATGTCATGCGTACCCTCATACGTATTTACCGCCTCTAAATTCATGACGTGGCGTATTACACCATATTCATCTGAAACGCCGTTACCACCGTGCATGTCACGGGCTGTGCGCGCAATATCTAACGCTTTGCCACAATTATTTCGTTTCATTAAGCTAATTAATTCAGCAGGTACTTTATTTTCATCGAATAGACGCCCCATGCGTAAACATCCTTGTAAGCCAAGAGAAATTTCAGTTTGCATATCGGCTAGCTTTTTCTGAATAAGCTGCGTTTGAGCTAATGGTTTGCCAAATTGTTTGCGATCCATTGTATATTGTCTTGCTGCATGCCAGCAAAATTCTGCAGCCCCCATTGTGCCCCAAGCAATGCCGTAGCGTGCACGATTTAAGCACCCAAATGGACCAGCTAAACCAGAGATATTTGGAAGGATATTTTCTTCTGGTACAAAAACTTCATTCATTTGAATCATGCCAGTTGCCGATGCGCGCAGAGAAAACTTACCCTCAATTTTTGGGGATTCTAATCCTTTCATACTACGCTCTAATATAAATCCCTTAATTTTGTTATCATGTGCATCAGATTTTGCCCAAATTATGAAGACATCTGCTATTGGTGAGTTTGTAATCCAGTTTTTTGCCCCTGAAATTAAATACCCACTATCCACTTTTTTTGCTCGTGTTAACATTCCCCCAGGATCAGAGCCATGATCTGGTTCGGTAAGGCCAAAGCACCCAACTAACTCTCCCAATGCTAACTTAGGCAAATATTTACTTCTTTGATCATCATCACCGTATGCAAAAATTGGGTGCATCACTAATGATGACTGAACTGACATTGCTGAGCGATACCCGCTATCAATATGCTCTACTTCGCGAGCAATCAGTCCGTAAGACGTATAGCTTGCTCCAACTCCACCAAACTCTTCAGGTATTGTTGAGCCCAGTAAGCCCATTTCACCCATTTCACTCATAATTTCACTGTGAAAAACTTCATTGCGATTTGCGTCAAGAATGCGTGGCATAAGTTTATTTTCGCAATATGCTCGAGCACTGTCACGGATCATACGCTCTTCTTGAGTTAATTGATCTTCTAACAGGAAGGGATCCTCCCATTTAAATGATGCTGGTTTTGCACGTGCAACTTTAGGTGTGTTGGCTGTCATGTATTATACTCTAATATTGTTATGTTATTGATAATGATAGCTTAAGGAAAAAGAGGCAATATAAAAATATTTTTAAATACTTTTATGTAAAAAATACTATATGTAATTTGCTTATGTAATAAAAAAATGATAATTAAATCAATTAAGATATTGCTATGAGAAACCCTGTGATGTGAAATGAAATACCAATAGTTGGGTTAGATTTAACTCTGAAGAATAGATATCAATAAAATTGAATAGTTTTTTAACTTGATAGCCGAAGATCTTCTGCCGTAGCTTGAATTTTTGTTTTCCTACCCATTAGATCCATTAAAATCCATATTCGTTTATCAGTTTCGTATGTTTCTACGGTAGCGACAAAATTTGCAAATGGGCCATTTGAAACTTTTACTTGATTGCCTTTTGTCAATTTTTCTACAGGCAATATCTTACCTGAAAAGTCGCATCTTGTCTTCAAGTTATCAATAACTGCGGATGGAATTGATTTAAGAATAGAATTAAAAGTAACCAGGCGAGTTACACCATAAGTGTTGTTTATTTTATGCCATTCGGATTTTGCTTTATCAAATGTGATAAACATATACCCCGGAAATAGGGGTTGAGTACCATTTATAAATCGTGATGCTTTTCGTGAGGTGGTGTCATGTAAAGGTAAAAACGTTTCAAAACCTTGTCGTTTTAAATTCTTTATCGCCTGATGGTGAGAATTAGCTTTGAATTGTAAAATGAACCATTCTTTTGACATATATATACCTATAAATTTGCGTTCATTTTTGAGCACACACTTAAAATAATAGATAGTTATCTATAAAAAATTAATATTCAATAATATTATTTTGAGTAAAGTTATGTCAAGAAGTTATTTTTAAATTTTAAGAGCATATAATTTTATAGTAATAAATTTATATATTTATTGTTATTTTATAATTTTTAGCTTCATATTTATAACTTTTAAAGATATCACTATGATACATATATTGATATTGACAATATTTTTGCAGAAGTGCATGTTCATTTTTGAATGTTATGAAAATAGCCAAATCAATTATTAAGTTAAATTTACAAATCTTTGCTTCAAAGCTTTGTGCGGTAGCCATTCATGGCTAGTCGCCGTAGAGAGCAACAGGAAGATGCAAAGCTAAGGGTAATGCAGATAATTAATCAGAACCCAGAACTTACTTCACGAGAAATCGCTCAAAAAGTTAGAATTTCTAATGGTTCAGCCTACTATATTTTAACATCCCTGATTGATAAGGGGCTTGTTAAGCTATCAAAGTTTACAAAAAATTCACAAAAGATAAAATATTCTTATATTTTGACTCCAAAAGGTATTCGTGAAAAATCCTTGATAACTCAGAATTTTCTTGTGCGTAAAAAGCAAGAATATAAATTACTAAAGGAAGAAATTAAGAATTTAGAACGAGATGCAGGCTTAAGTGAATAGCTAGATGCAAAATACTTTATAATAATATATGGATTTAATTACTATAATAATCAAATATGATAGGGCCTAGGAGCCTAATAATATTGTGGTCAGATCAACTCTCAACGCTTTAACCAAATAGCTGAAAGCAGAATTAGCAAATAAGAATACGAAGTGCATAATTAAGTTTATGCACTTAATTTGACTATGATTGATTTGTCATAATCGTGAAAAAATATTAATGAATAAAAATAATATGGAATTACAAACGCGTCAATGTCGGCGCGCAATAAGAATTCATATTTGCGATGGTTTAGCTAAATTTACAGGAAGGAAATTTCTTGTAATCTCTTTTGTTTAAAAAAGGTTTTTTATCAACAGAATTTAAGAGTGAAAAGAACAAATTAGAAGATTCTTAATCACCTTTTAATTTCATGAGGCGCTTGTTCATATAATAAGTTTATTTTCCTAAGCAGCAAAAAAAGTAATTTTCCTAGAATAAAAATTTATTTACGCAACATTCAAGATTGAATAAAATTAGTTATAATTTGAATTAAAAACTTCAATCAGAAAAAAATGAATTATCCAAATGGCATCTCATAGAATTTTTATAACTGGCGGTTTAGGTAACACTTTATTTCAAATTGCACACATGTGTGCAATTAACAAAAAGCACGATGTAAAGATCATTAAAGCAATATATCAAAATACTCTACTAACAAAAATGCTTGGATGGTCGGTACATTCAGAACTAATTGCACTTAACAAACTTCCAGAACATAAATGTAAAACTATGGATTTTTTTGTTCTTATTTTATTATTTTTAAAAAGAAAAATTTATCCTAATATGGACGTTTCAATAAGCTTCTTAGATATAACTTGGCATTTTGGTTATTTCCAATCTGATTTAGATTGTGACTATAGCTTTATCAAAAAATATATTTCAAAATATATAAATTTTTCTCCAAGCTATGCTTCCTTAGACCCAGAACACCCAGATTTTTTATCATTACAAAATAGTTGTATAATCCATATCAGAAAAGGAGACTTTCCAGCTGATACAATAATTGATAATTCTTACTACCTCAAAATTATAAAAAATTTAACATCAAAGTTTGAAAATTTTATCTTTATTGGTGTCGAAGCTGAAACTGTTTTGGAGTACGTGAAATCTAATGGTATAAACAATGTTACATTGGCACAAAAAAAATGTGAAAAATATGATTATAATTTAATGTTTTATTGTAAAAATATAGTTGTCTCTAATTCCACTTTTTGTTTTTGGCCAGTTTTTTTAGGTTGTAAGAAAACTGTATATTTAACTAACACTAAAGCGCATTGGCCTTTTAAAACATTATATGGTAACTTTAAAGATGTAAAACTTATTACAATTAAATAGAAAGTCTATAAAACTAGGAAATTAATCTGAGTTTTAACAGATAAATAACTTGCGCAAAATAGATTTATTAAGTACCAAAAATATGCTTATCAATCCGGAATGATCATATCTATTGCAAGAATTCTTCAAGTTTGTTCATCATTTAGTGTTGTAGCTAGGACTATTTACTAGCAAAAAGTCTGTGGTTGATTAAATAACAAAGGCCCAAACTACATAAACTGAACTTTATTTAATATTTGCCACAATTCAGAAAGTTTTTAAAGTGACTAAAAAAGCATTTTTAACGGGTGTAACTGGACAAGATGGATCATATCTTGCGGAACTTCTACTATCGAAAGGATACGAAGTTCACGCTATAATGAGGCGAACGTCCACATTCACATCAAAGCGTATAGATAAAATAATAGATAATAAAAATCTTATCACTTATCACGGTGACTTATGCGACAGCTCAAATCTTGGAAGATTGTTAAACAGTATAAAACCTGATGAAGTATATAATCTTGGGGCTCAAAGCCATGTAGCAGTATCATTCGAAGTCCCAGAGTATACCGCGGATACGTCTGCTATTGGCACACTGAGAATATTAGATGCGATTCGGGATTTAGGTGACCATGTAAGATTCTACCAAGCATCTACGTCTGAACTTTATGGTGGATTACCTGAAACTGCGCCGCAAAGCGAAAATACCCCTTTTTATCCCAAATCCCCCTACGGATCTGCTAAATTGTATGCATATTGGATAACTGTGAACTATAGAGAGGCCTATGGTTTACATGCATCCAACGGGATATTATTTAACCATGAAAGTCCTCGAAGAGGCGAAACGTTTGTAACTAAAAAAATAACAAAATCTGTTGCAAATATTAAAAAGGGTCGACAAACGAAATTAAAATTAGGTAATTTGGACGCCTTACGAGATTGGGGACATGCAAAAGATTACGTTACAGCGATGTGGTTAATGCTTCAACAAAAAGATCCTCACGATTATGTAATCGCCAGTGGAGAGACATATTCAGTTAGAGAATTTGTTACGCGGGCATTTAAAGTTGTTGACATTGATATTGAATGGAAAGGGGAAGGTATAGAAGAAATAGGTGTTGACCAAAAAAGTGGTAGGGAACTTGTAAGTGTTGATCAAAAATACTTTCGACCTGCAGAAGTAGATCTTCTTTGGGGTGATCCTTCACTAGCTCAAAATGAACTTGGTTGGACACGAACCTATTCCTTTAACCAATTGATTGAAGAAATGGTTGAATATGATTTAAACTATGATGACTATGGTTGGGATTAAGCATGACTTTTGCAACTTCTATAGTTAAGTCTGAAACGCTTCCTGGCGTAGTCTCAATTACACATAGTAAATTTTCTGACCATAGGGGCGCTATTTGGACAACATTTGATGAGAACTCGTTTGGTTGTGATCTACCTTTGGGCCTATTATTTAATCATGATAAATTTGCCGTTAATAAAAAAAATGTTTTGCGGGGAATTCATGGAGATACAAAATCATGGAAACTCGTAACTGCAGTTTCAGGTATTTTTTATCAAGTCGTTGTAGATTGCCGAGAGCAGAGTCCAACATATTTGAAGCATGAGGCTTTTTCTTTAAATACAACTGACCCAATAAGTGTTCTCATTCCACCTGGTTTTGGGAATGCTTTTTTATCATTATCTGATATGTCAGTATATCATTATAAATTAGCTTACCTCGGGAATTATAATGATGCTCATGATCAATTTACTTTCAAATGGAACGACCCACAAATTAAAATTGTATGGCCCTCAAGTGATCCAATCCTATCAGAAAGAGATAAATAGTGCATTATGTAAAAGATAAGAATTCTAATAAGTTAGCCATACTGGTTAAACCAAGAGACTGGAAGATTGGATTGGATTTTATTACCGATGAGCATGAATTCCTACAAGTTGGCACATGGTACTATTCTAAAGGAAAAGTTTTAGACAGGCATCATCACAATTTTGTAGAAAGGCAGACAGATATTACGCAAGAATGCGTCACTGTAATGCAGGGCTCTTTGAATGTAGAAATTTATGATGAGGATAAACTTTTAGTAGAAGAGTATATAATGTCCGAAGGTGATTTTTCAGTTTTTCTAAAAGGTGGCCATGCCTATGAAATATTGGAAGATAATACAAGAATTTTAGAAACAAAAAATGGTCCGTTTTTGGGCGTTGAAAAAGATAAAACGAGGTTCTGATGAAACTACATTTAGGCTGTGGTAAAAGAGACTTTGAAGGCTGGGTAAATGTAGACTTGGCAGATTACCCTCATATACAGCATATTAGCTCAGTGAATGACTTAAGCATGTTCGAAGACAATAGTGCAGACATTATATATTCTTCACATACTTTGGAATACTTTGATCGAAATGAAGCTTTTACAGTTTTAACTGAGTGGCGACGTGTTTTGAAACCAGAAGGAATTTTGCGGGTTGCGGTACCCAATTTCAAAGCTTTAATAAAAGTGTATGATCAAACGGACGATCTCTCTAATATTCTAGGGCCAATGTATGGCAAAATGATGATATCGAGGAAGGAAGACTCTGAAAATATTTATCATAAAACAATTTATGATTTCAATAGTCTGAGTAAGCTACTTATGTCTGTTGGCTATAAAAATGTAATTGAATATGACTGGCGAAAAACTGAACACTCTAAATATGATGATCATTCCCAAGCATATTTCCCCCATATGGACAAAAACAATGGTTTACTTGTTAGTCTAAATATTGAGGCCATAAAATGCTAGATGAATTCTTGATGCAAATGAGGCCATATTTCGGTGATATGGAAAGAAAGGCCCTTTCACAGTACGACTTTGAAAATAACTTTGTTACGGAGTTCAAGGAAACTGAAAAATTTGAAAAACGCCTTGCTCAAATTCTAAAGATTAAAAGCGCAACGGCTGTAAATAACGGTACAATAGCACTATCTATTGCTGCTCTTTCGGTAGGTATTAAACCAAACGATGAAGTTTTAATACCAAATTTTACTATGATAGCTACACCTAATGCATTAAAAATGATAGGCGCAGTGCCTATATTTACAGACATAGAATTGGATACTTGGTGTATTGACAAATCTGAAATTGAAAAAAAACTTTCCCCAAAAACTAAAGCTGTCGTTCTTGTATCAGCAAATGGACGATATCCTACATACAACGTAGATGAACTGAGGGAATCTTTAAATAGCAAAGGTGTAAAATTAATAGAAGATGCGGCTCAAGGCCTCGGCTCAACTTATCCAGACGGAAGTGCCATTGGGACAAAGGGTAACGTAGCTACTCTCTCTTTCTCTGCTCCAAAAATCATTTCTACAGGGCAAGGTGGACTTGTATTTTCTAGAGATTCTAAAATTATTGAAAAAGCCCGTAAAATTAAAGATTTCGGTAGAGATGGAGGTGGTGTAGATGTACATCCCACATTTGGTATAAACTCCAAATTTACCGATTTACAAGCTATAATTGGATGCTGTCAGTTGGATCAGCTTTCTGACAGGATTAAAAGGCGAAAAATACAGCATAAACTTTATGAAAGGTTGTTAAAAAACATTAATGAAATAACCTTTCCGAAAAATGACTATGTTAATACCACTCCTTGGTTTAGTGAAATTATAACTCAGGATAGGGAAGAACTTGCAGTTTTTCTTAAAGAAAACAACATAGGTACTAGGTCGGTTTACCCAGAAATTAACAGGCAAGGGGTTTACAATACGAGCGAAATCCATAGCAATTCAAATTATATTTCTTCTTCAGGCCTATGGCTCCCTTCTCATATGGGTGTAACTGACGATCACATACATTTTATTTGTTCTAAAATTAAAAATTACTTTGGTTAAAATATCGTGAATTTAATAACTATATATTATAGGTTTTAAAGTTAAGAATCTGAAATGTTATGTCAAATTCTCTTGTACGCTTCTGTAGTCAGCATGCAGTATTAATTTCATGTGTTAAATTTAAATATTCTCATATTATATAGACAAAAAAGATGAATGTTACGTCTACAGAAGAAGTTATATTTTAAATATATTTTTTCTTTTGAACCATAAACCTAAAATAAAAGTCATTGGAATAAGATAAATTTAAAATGGATCAAAAAGCTCTTTTTCTTGATCGAGATGGTGTAGTAAATATCGATTTTGGTTACGTTTATAAGATAGACGATTTCGTTTTTATTGATGGAATATTTAAATTAGTCCGATATGCAAAGCTTAATGGTTTCTTAATATTCATAATTACCAACCAATCAGGAATAGGGCGGGGATACTATTCAATAAATGATTTTAATGTTTTAAGTTCTTGGATGATGGAGCAGTTTAAAAAAAGAAGAGCAGAAGTTAAAAAAATATACTTCTCACCGTATCATCCCACCGAAGGTAAGGGACAATTTCGAAGGAATGATTTTAGTCGTAAACCTAATCCTGGAATGATTTTACAAGCGTCTAAAGAATATAATCTTGATTTAAAAAAAAGTGTATTGGTTGGAGATAAAATGTCGGATATTGAGGCTGGTGAAAGGGCTGGAGTTGGTGTTAATATTTTATTAACTAAAAACAAAAAACATGACCGAAATCAATCAGCCACCAGCTTAGAAGAAATTTTAAAGTATTTAGAGTAAAATAAATTTTGATGGATAAAAAATTATTTGTTTTGGCTGGTGGTTTTGGAACTAGACTTAAGCCTCTAGTGTCAGATGTGCCTAAACCACTAGCACCTGTTTTGCAAAAACCATTTTTAGAATATTTATTGTTGAACTGGAAAAGACAGGGAATAAAAGAAATAATTTTATTACTTTATCATGAAGCAGAAAAAATAAAATCCCTGATTTCAGATATGCGGCAATCAGGAGCCTTAGATGATATGTTAGTCCTAACTATTACAGAATATCAACCTCTAGGTACTGGGGGAGCCATTTTAAACGCCATATCCGAGTTGCGAGTCCAAGATAGCTTTCTTGTGGTTAACGCCGACACTTGGTTGAGTTGCGGACTAAGTTTATTGATAGAAGCTGGGCCTAACTCTATGGGAACGATAAAAGTACCAGATGTGGCAAGATACGGGAATGTAAATATCAAGGAAGGATATGTTCAGTCTTTCAACGAAAAATCTGGGCATATAAAACCTGGCTGGATAAATGCTGGTATCTATCATTTAAGTCCGGAAATATTTTATAACCATAAATTACAAGAAGCTTTTGATATAGAAAAAACAATTTTGCCCAGCCTCGCCCTGAAAAGTAAATTTAAAGCAATTAAATTAGATACTGACTTTATTGATATTGGAATTCCAGAAGATTATTTGAGGTTTTGTAATTGGGTGGAGGAGGGTAGAGTAAATGAAATTTGATCCAAAAGATTACTTGGTTGATGATAAAACTACTTTAATGAATGCAATGAAGAAATTGGATGATAATCATTCGGGTTTCTTGTTTACCACTGATAAAGAGGGTTCAGTAAATGGATTAGCTACAGATGGAGATATACGGCGCGCTTTGTTGAATGGTATAAATCTTTCAGACAGTATTTTAAAATGTGCAAACAAAGATTTCTTTTATTTTCATGTCAATACGCCGAGGGAAAAAATACTAAAGCGCTTAGATGAAGATTTCCAATTTGTACCTTTGCTTGACGCAAATAAAAAACTATGTTCCATAATTACCCGTGATTATTTGCCCCTTCGAGAAGAAGAGCCAATTTATGTAAGAGCAAGGGCCCCAGTCAGAGTAAGCTTTGGGGGCGGTGGTTCAGATCTTACGCACTATTTTTCTGATAATTTAGGTGCTGTAATAAATGCTACTATATCATTATATAGTCACGCTACTTTGCGTATAAGATCTGATAGCAGGGTTAACATAAGCTCTTTAGATCTTAATGAAAGCCTGAGTGCCTCTAACTTAGATGAAGCAATAAATAGCCCTAAGAGCTTTGGTTTGATTATTGCGGTTTTAAAAATCATAAAGCCTAGTTTTGGATTTGACTTATATCTACATTCTGACTTTTCAGTCGGATCTGGCTTAGGTGGTTCAGCTACTGTAGTTGCAGCAATATTGGGTTGTTTTAATATGTTGAGACAAGATCAATGGGATCGACACGAAATAGCAGAATTGGCTTTTCAAGCTGAAAGAATCCTCCTTGGCATCGCTGGCGGATGGCAAGATCAATATGCTACAGTATTTGGTGGATTTAATTTTATTGAGTTTGGCAAAGATCCGCATGTTGTAACGCCCATTAGATTGCATAAAAACACTATTTTAGAGCTAGAAGAAAGTTTGGTTCTCTGCGACACTGGTATTTTACATAACTCAAATGAAATACATAAGGATCAGAAAGATACCGCTAAGCAAAAAAACGTAGCTGATTTGGTTGCGGAAAATGTTCGACTTACATACAGCATTAGAAACTGTCTTTTAAGAGGACAGTTATCAGAATTTGGTAGCGCATTAAATCGAGCATGGGAATTAAAGCGAAATTTCAGCAGTCAAATTTCCAGTGCAAAAATAGATGAAATTTATCGGGAAGCGATGGAGAATGGAGCAAATGGTGGAAAACTTTTAGGTGCGGGTGGTGGAGGTTTTTTTCTGTTCCATGTATCACCCTTTAGGAAACATGAGCTTTGTAATCACTTAAAGTCAAAAGGATTACAAATTAAGTTATTCAGATTTGAGTCAAGTGGATTACAGGCTTGGTCCATTAGAGATATGTAAAATAATTGTTTAGTGTGGGATTAAAAACGTGAATATAGACAAATTTGTAATTGGTTCAGGTCAAGTATTTGTAATTGCTGAGATTGGTAACAACCACAACGGAAGTTACGAACGCGCTATTGAGATGATTGATAAAGCAATTGATGCAGGAGTTGATTGCGTAAAATTTCAAATGCGTAATATGACTGAGGTTTACCGCAAACGAAGTCTGGAAAAACAAGGAGAAGACCTTGGTACGGAATATATTTTAGACCTGTTAGAGCGTTTCGAACTTAGTGTAGAAGAACATAAAAAATTAGCAGAGTACTCTGCCTCAAAAAATATTCTTTATCTTTGCACTCCGTGGGATCTATCCAGTGTTTCAATTCTTGAGGATTTTGGAGTTAAAGCATTTAAAGTAGCGTCTGCTGATTTAACAAATATGCCGCTGCTCAACAAACTTGCCGCTACTGGTCTGCCGCTAATAATGTCCACTGGTATGAGTACAAGTGAGGAAATAAAATTTTCTGCAGATTATTTAACTGGAAAAGAAGTTAAATTTGCGATGTTGCATTGTAATAGCACCTACCCAGCACCACTTGATGACATAAATCTTAAATGGATCAAAAAACTAAAAAAGATACATCCAATAGTTGGCTATTCAGGCCACGAAAGAGGCACAGCAGTCTCTCTTGCAGCAGTTGCGCTTGGGGCAACTATAATTGAAAGGCATTTTACTCTTAACCGAGAAATGGAGGGGCCTGATCATGCAGCAAGCCTTGAATTTGATGAGTTTAAGCTCCTCGTTGATGGAATACGCCAAGTTGAGAAAGCACTTGGCGATGGCAAAATAAGACAAGTTTCTCAAGGAGAAATGATTAATCGTGAGAATTTAGCAAAAAGCTTGGTCGCAAATAGTGACTTGAAAAAAGGAATGGTTATTTCAGCAGATCATATAAAGATTCGGAGTCCTGGCCAAGGCCTATCGCCACAAAAATTTGAAGAATTGATTGGTAAAACTCTTCAACGTGATATTGCAGACGAAGAATACTTTTATCCTTCGGATTTAAATGAATTAAAAATTGAAGCAAGAAATTATAAATTTTCAAGGCCATGGGGAATCCCAGTACGTTACCATGACTTTTCTAAATATTTGAAAGTTGTTCAACCCGATTTTGTAGAATTTCATATGTCTTACAAAGATTTAGATCTTGATATTAAAAGGTACTTAAAAGGCACATACAACCTAGGCTTTGTAGTCCATGCACCAGAATTGTTTTCCGAAAGTAGACTTATGGATTTGACGAGTCCAGATAAAGAATATTATAGCTACTCACTCAAAGAAACTCAAAGGGTGATAAATATTACTAGATCGTTGAAAAAATACTTTCCTTCTGAAAAAAAACCAATGATTGTTGCTAATATTGGGGGTTTTTCAATGGATGAACCACTTACAAATATTGAAGTTCAGTCTAGATATGAACGCTTTGCTTCGAGCCTTTCAATGCTAGATTTACGTGGTGTGGAGTTGATACCCCAGACAATGGCACCTTTTCCATGGCATTTTGGTGGGCAGCGGTTTCAAAATTTATTTGTTCATGCAGATGAGATAGTGAAGTGGTGTAAAAAACTTAATCTGCGGATTTGCTTTGATTTGTCACATTCTAAACTTACTTGTAACCACTTTGGAGTAGATTTTTATGAATTTGCAGAGAAACTAGCGCCTTACACTGGCCACCTCCATTTTGGGGATGCATTAGGAGTAAACGGAGAAGGACTTCAGATAGGGGAAGGCGACATTGACTTTACTCGCTTATCAAAAATTCTCAATTTTTCTTGCCCCAATGCATCATTCATACCTGAAATATGGCAAGGGCATAAAAATGGTGGTGAAGGGTTTTGGCTTGGCCTAGACAGATTGGAAAAAATGTTTTGAAATTTAAGTGTCACATTGCTTTTTGAAAACTCAATTTAGGTTCTAAAATAAATGGAAAATATTAAGCATGCAGTCGTAACTGGCGCCGCCGGTTTTATTGGTAAGCCTTTGGTAACCAGTTTAGTTAAAAATGGTGTACGCGTTCTGGCAGTCGATAAAAACCCTCTGGACATCAAGGGCTGTAAGTCTTTGGAGCTAGATATTTCATTAGCTGGCGCTTTGGATGATTATGTTCATGAAGATACTGTAATATTTCACCTTGCGGCGAAAGCGAGTGTACAAGGATCAGTGATTGATCCAGCAAGTGACTTTAAAAACACCTGTTATGGAGTGTTTCAGATTTTGGAGACGGCTAAAAAAGCAAAGTGCAAGGTTATTTTTCCATCTACTGCATCAATATTTGATCCAACAAACACCCTACCCGTTTCTGAACAATCTTTTGTCAGACCTTCTTCCCCATATGGTGCTGCGAAAGTTGCAGGCGAGGCATACTGTTTTGTGTATCACCGCTGTTACGGAGTAGATGTTCGAATTGCTAGGATGTTTAGTGTTTATGGCTGTGGAATGAACAGGTTTGCTATTCATGATATCATACGAAAAATTCAAAAAGACAATAGATGTATAACATTGTTGGGAAATGGAAAACAAATTAGAGATTACTTATATATCGATGACGTTGTTGAGGGTCTAAAATTGATTGCCTCCAATGGCGAAGCCGGGGAAGATTATAATTTGGCATCGGGTAAAGGTATAAGCATACTGAATTTAGCCAAAACCACAGCGTCATTGATGGGTTATCCAAACATTGATATCAAAACATCTGGAAAGTCATTTATAGGTGATGTGCCGATGTGGTTTGGAGATATTTCAAAAATTAGAGATATTGGCTTTGAGCCTACAGTGGAGCTTCTAGATGGTCTAAAAAGAACAATAAATTGGCTTGCAAATAATTAAAGGTGTTTAAAATGAAATTAGCTATAAATGGGAGAACCCTCGAGGGAAGAAGGACTGGCGTTGGTCGTTATCAGGCTAATTTATTAAACATTTGGTCAGCAGAAGAAAATCAAAATACTTATGATTTATATTTTAAAAATGAAATTCCAAAAGATGAATTTTTAAAAAACCCAAATATTACAACTCATTTGATTCCAAATCCTAAGTATATAGATATCGGGCCATTATGGGAGAATTTTTACCTTCCAAAAGGCGTTAGAAAAAATTCAAATGCAGATATATATTTCACAGCAAATTATACATTGCCTATCTTGCCAATATCAACCAAAAAAGTAGTCACAATTTTCGACATTTCATACATTGCACACCCTGAGTGGTTTCCTAAGCGACAGTTAGCATCGCTTGCTCCTCTTACTGGCCCGACAGTACGTAAAGCGGATGTGATAATAACAGGTTCAATAGCAACAAAGAATGAAATACTTAAGTACTATGATATAGATGAAAATAAAATAAAAATTACTAATTTAGGTGTTGATAATACATTTTTGAACCTAGATAAAACTAAGGGTAAGTCTGAAGCTAATAGAGTCACAAAGAAGTACAACCTGAAGGGTAAGGTAATATTGTTTGTGGGATTATTAATGAATCGAAGAAATATTCCACAATTAATAGAGGCTGTTGCAAATGTAATTAAAAATACAGGTGAGATTATAACGCTTGTGATTTTAGGTAAAAATCATACTTATCCTTATCAAGATATAGATGCCTTAGCGGCTGAATTCGGCATGACTGAACAGTTGAGATGGATCGAATACACTTCAGATGAGGATGTGTTTGGCCTATACAAAGCAGCTAACTTGTTTATGTGCATTTCCTTATACGAGGGTTTCAATATCACACCACTTGAAGCACTTGGGTTAGGAGTTCCAACAATATGTAGTAATTTGTCTTCACTTCCTGAGGTTGTAGGAGATGCTGCGTATATGTTGGAAGACCCAACAGACTCAATGCAAATGGCTGAAGCAATTGAACATGTTGTTTTTAATGATACATTGTGCAACCAGTTAATTGAAAAAGGAAAAATTCAGGCTAGTAAATTTTCGTGGGAGCGATGTGCTAAAGAAACTATGGATATTTTAAATGAAGTATAGTCTTTACAGGTTGGAGAGTAATATTTTCTAAAAGTAATCAATCCAATTCTGGATATAACAATATGATCAAATTAAAAGTACTAGCGATTATACCGGCTCGCTCAGGGTCCAAAGGTTTATTGCACAAAAATATTAGAAACCTTGGCAAACACCCGTTGTTTTCTTACAGTATTGCGGCTGCTGCGATTTGTAAAAATATCGATAGAGTCATAGTTACTACTGATTCACCAGAATACGCTAATATAGCGTTAAAATATGGAGCAGAGGTGCCATTTCTGAGGCCTGTTAGTCTTGCTCGCGATACTAGCACAGATGATGAATTCTTCGCTCATGCTTATGACTGGTTGAAAATAAATGAATATTATTGTCCAGATTTAGTAGTTCACCTAAGGCCAACGACACCTTTACGTGAAGTTGGGATAATAGAGAGCGCTGTAGCCTACATGGAAAAAAACGGTGATGCCACATCACTTCGTTCAGCCTACAAAACTCACCTTACACCTTATAAAATGTTTCGAAATGATAAAGGATATATGGTGCCTTTTTTAAAATTTGATGGCATTAAAGAATTCTATAACCTCCCACGCCAGCATTTTGAAGATACCTTTATACCAAATGGCTATGTAGATATTTTAAGGCCTGAAATTCTTATGCAGACTAAACTTCTTCATGGATCAAGAATGAGACTATGGGAGACTCCGGAGGTCCCTGATATAGATACAGAGCATGAAATTTCTTTAGCCGAATCACAAAAAGATGATATCGTTTATAAAAAATTATTGGCCTATTTAGACGCTAGAACAAATAACAAAGCCTAAATTAGACAACTTTATAAAGACATATAACAATTAAAAATTCTATAAATATTGAGGACACAAAAAATGATAACATTGCCAAACACTAGCAAAGCTTTTGAGTTTGAAAATAATTTTTATTTTTCATGTGAAGCAACTCGAATGGCGAAATGGGCAGCACATTACGAACTATTCCAACGAACTAAAGATTTGCCTGGAGCTTTTGTTGAATGTGGACTTTTTAAAGGTGTTTCATTTCTTCGGTTTGCAATGTTCAGGTCTATCTTTGGGAATGAAAATTCACAAAAGATGATAGGCTTTGACGTGTTCGATGAATTCCCCGAGTCATCTTTAGCAGAAGATAAAAAATATATTGACAAATTTATATCTGAAGCTGGTTCATTAAGTATCAGTGAAAAACAATTATTTGATATATTAAAAGAGAAAGGGATTGAAAAAAACATTGATCTTATAAAGGGTGATATATGTCATACAGTTCCAGAATATTTGGAGAAAGACCCTTCACTCAGGATTTCATTATTAAATCTTGATGTAGATATTTATGAACCATCGGTCACTATACTTGAAAAGTTATGGCCAAGAATTGTGAAAGGTGGAATTTTAATATTAGACGATTATGGCAAGTTTACTGGTGAAACTAACGCTGTAGATGAGTATTTTAGAGGTAAAGATTTGACTATTAATAAATTCCCATTCTGTCAATTTCCCAGCTTTATTGTGAAAAATGACTTTTAATTTATAGTTAGAAATTTTTTCCAATGCATTCAATTTTGAAAGTTTATTATGGTAATGCCTAGCATAGGAATAATGCAAGGTAGATTACTGCCAGAGTTTATAGGCGAGCTACAGGTATTTCCTATTTCTAATTGGAATAAAGAATTGTTTTATGCAAATGTTATAGGCTTTAATTATTTTGAATTACTTTACGATAAAAAAATGTGCCTTCATGAGCTAATGCAAAAGAAAGAAAACTTTCAAAATTTAGGTTTAGATCCTCAAAATAACTCTGTTAAGATTAAATCAACATCTGTCTGTCTTGATTATTTTGCTTCAATATCATTGATAGCAGATGATACTAGTTTATTCTTTTTGGATGAATTACACAACACGATGAAATTGTTTAAAAATTCAAACATCGAAATTCTTGTTATTCCTTTCTGCGAAGTAAATCAAATATCACAGCCTAAAACTTTAAGAAAAGCCCTCAAAATGCTTAATAGCTATGGCATTGACAAATTAGCTGCTGAGTATGAATTGAAGATATCGTTGGAATTAGATTTGCCAGCAAATATAATTACTGGTGAGTTTTCTCACTATGTTTTCGAAAACATTGGTATCTGTTTCGATCTAGGTAACATAAAATCAGTTGGCCTACGACCTGAGAGCGAGATTTTAGAATTAAATAAATTAATTAACCATATTCATATAAAAGATAGAAGTATTGCTGGCCCTAATGTAATGCTAGGAGATGGTGATGTGGATTTCACAGCGTGCTTTCACTCCTTAATAAATACAGGCTACTCGGGCCGTTTTATTATGGAGACTCGTTATTTTATTGACCCCATTAAAGAGGCATCAGAAAACCTTGAGTATTTTAGAAGGGCAGTAACTTGATATGAAAGCGTTGTTTGTCGGTTTGGGTTCCATTGGCCAGCGTCATTTGCGCAATTTTAAAGATATTTTGGGCCCCAAGGCTGAAGCTTTTGTCTTTAGAAAAACTAAGCATAATTTAGTTATAGAAGATGGAAAGGCATTTCAGTGTTCATCTTTGAAAGACTATTATGGGTATGTTGAGATCTTTGACTTGGAGGAGGGTCTGGCACTAAAGCCCGATATGGTTTTTGTTACTAATCCAAGCTCAATGCATACTGAGATTGCATTGGCTTCAGCGAAGGCACAAACACATTTATTTATAGAAAAACCGTTATCCAATGATAATGAGGGGATTAAAGAACTTCAGGCTTTAGCAAAAAATAACAATTTGGTAGTTCATGTCGGCTATCAGACTAGGTTCCACCCATGCTATCAAGACGTGATATCTGCGATTACTGAAGATCGCTATGGAAAACTAATTTCTGCGAGTTTCGAGTGGGGTACTTATTTGCCAGAACACCATCCTTATGAAGATTATCGCCTTGGATATGCAGCTAATAATAGTCTTGGAGGGGGGGTAACACTTGGCTTAATACATGAAATCGATCTAATATATAGTTTTTTTGGAATTCCCAAAACTATTTCTGCTATAGGAGGCAAATTGAGTTCACTTGATATGGCTGCAGATGACACGGTAACTGCCCTAATGGGGTTTGAGGCTGGGGATAGTTTAATACCTGTTAGTTTATTTCTCTCATACGCGCAAAAATATGAGACACGGTCATTTCGTATGCAATTTGAAGACGTTTTATTGGTTTGTGATTTAATTCGTAATTCTGTTTTTGCTTACGGACTAAAGGGACAAATTATTTTCCAGAAGGAATATGGTTATGTTGATCGAAATCAGATGTTTAAAAAAGAGTTACTTCAGTTTATTAATGCAGTAAAGCGAAACGATACCTCAATAAATTCATTACAAGCTGGAGTAGACACACTTTCAATTGCTCTACAAATAAGAGAGATTATAAATGAATGAAATAAATAATCGGTTCAGTTTAAATGATAAAGTTGCTATAATTACAGGCGGCGCTGGGCTATTGGGATTACAACATGCCCGTGCTATTGCTGAGCAAGGCGGAATACCGTTGTTGTGGGATATAAATTCAGAAAAAGCTGGTATGGTCGCCAAAGAAATTAGTCAAAATTATGACTGTGTATGTGAGGCTTTTGAAGTTGATATCACGAATATAGGATCCGTTGAAGACAATTTAGCTAATATCATTGAAAGATATAACAAAGTAGATATTTTAATTAATAATGCAGCTAATGATCCCAAACCATCAATGGGCGCGTCTTTATCTTGGGCTAGGTTGGAAAATTTTACCACAGAGATGTGGGAGAAAGATTTGAACGTTAGTCTTTTAGGAGCATTTAATTGTAGTAAATCAATTGGTACGCAAATGGCTAACAGAGGAGGTGGGGTTATTCTCAATATAGCCTCAGATCTTGGTGTTATAGCTCCTGATCAAAGAATTTATAGCCTTGAGGGAGTATCAAAACATGAGCAGCCTGTAAAACCAGTAACATATTCGGTAGTGAAACATGCTATTATTGGTTTAACAAAATATCTAGCAACCTACTGGGCAGAAGATAATATCAGAGTTAATTCACTGTCCCCGGGCGGAATATTTGCAGACCAGCCAAAAGAGTTTGTTGATAAGCTCACCTCATTAATTCCGATGAGCCGGATGGCTACCCCTGATGAATATCAAGCTGCGGTTATTTTTTTAGTATCGCAAGCGTCTTCATATATGACAGGTACAAATATGGTTGTGGATGGCGGTAGAACCTGTTGGTGATGCAAACTTTATGATTAGGTGGGCTAATTTTTGGGCGAACGTAAATAAGCTTAGAATTATGGGTATATAAAAACTGGGACTGAAAAAAATTAATCTATAAATTTTGAAGGGTAAGACTTATGTCTGATTACTTAAAAACTTACTATACAAATGAAATGAGACCTAAGACTGACTACCCAGTAAAACTGGCTAGACATATTAGTGAGACATATTTTGATGGGTCACACAAAAAGTTACTTGATCTCGGTTGTGGCCGTGGTGACCAACTAAGGGCTTTTGCCAGTATCGGATATGACGTATCAGGTTGTGATAATGCAGAATCTGCAAAAGATTTTTGTGCTCCATTTAACGTAGAAGTTGTGAATATATTGGAATCAAAACTTGAATTAGAAAGTGGCTCGATAGATGCTGTATTTACAAAATCAGTTATAGAACACTTAAGAGAGCCAGAAAAGCTTCTTCTAGAAGCTAGAAGGGTTCTTAGAAAAGATGGTAAAATTGTTGTTATGTGTCCTAGTTGGGTTCACATGGGTTGGGGACCCTTTTATCAGGACCATACCCATGTGACACCCTTTACTAAACCATCTTTAAGAGATATTTTGAAGCTCACAGGATATAAAAATGTTCAGGTTAAGCATTTTCGTCAATTGCCGGTCACCTGGAAATATCCTATAACTGAAAACCTTTTCCGCGTCATAAGGCGGCTTCCAATTCCATATAGTCCTCAACATGAGGTAAACTATCACGTTGGTTTAAATAAAGTGGTGCGCTTTAGTAAGGAAGTTATGTTGCTAGCTGTAGCAGATAAAGAGTAACAATATCTTGTATTAGAAATAAACGCAGTGCGTCATAATAATATATTCAAAAGAATGTTTTTAATATAAGATAATGAAACAATTTAACCGAATGTAAACTCAACTGGAACAATAATAGGTGAGCTCTCAAAATACTTAAAAAATATTGCTTAATCCAAATGGGCTAGACATTTTAAAAAAACTATTGTTAACAGAGCTAAAGCTGCAAACCTAAAATATTTTATGAAATTTAAATAAAAGAATAAGAAATTGAAAATTAAAACAGAATATGCTTCTCACCATAAGAAAAGTTTAATAAAAAAAATTATATGGAAAGTAATAGATTCAATTGACTATTTGCTTGGACGTGGAAGTAATGAATTGATCCCACCAAGATCTATAACCCATTTTACTATCAAACAATGGAAGGATTATGGTAAAAATTTCCGAAATCATTTTATAAATTTTGGTAAAATAAATCCCAGAAGTAAAATTTTAGATGTTGGGTGTGGTATTGGAAGTGCAGCTATAGGTCTTACTGAATATCTCTCAGAAGGAGGAGAATATTATGGTTTTGACATTGATCAATTACAAGTAAATTGGTGCAAATCTAATGTCACAACAAAATTTAATAATTTCCATTTTATGCATGCTGATATTAAAAATTTCAACTACAACCCTGATGGAAAATATGAGGCTAAAAATTATAATTTTCCCTATGATGACAATGAATTTGATTTTGTTTACCTCCTGTCTGTTTTTACCCATATGTATACACCTGATATGGAAAATTATCTTAAAGAGATAGCCCGGGTTTTAAAGCCAGGCGGTAAATGTTTCATTACTTATTTTTTAATTAATAAGGATTCTGAACAACTTATAGCTGATGGAAAAAGTTCTCAAAATTTAATACATGATATAGGAGGGTGTATTACTTCAAACTTGGCCAACCCAGAAGAAGCTAATGGATTTAGAGAAAAACATATAATTGAAATATACCAAAATTACGGGTTGAAAATATCTGAGCCCATAAAATATGGATCATGGTGTGGTAGGGAAAGTTTTACTGATTATCAGGACATAGTAATTGCTTCAAAATTATAAAATCATTGTATTATCCAAGATTAATTAATGGAAAAAATAGTTAAAAACTTTACTAATTTTGAACTAGATAATAATCTTTTTGATAAAAATCTCTCTTCAATGAAGTTTTGGTCCTATGTAAGGTTTTCAATATTTTGGAGTTTTTATACAGAAGATTATTCTGACGAAAACAAAGTTTCAAAAACCAACTTATATTTGAAGTATATGAAAGCTTTTTTTCAAAGTTTAAAAAACTTTTATAAAATTCGGAACAAGAATTATGATTTTATTTTTATTAATACATCTAGACGGACCAACAAATTGGATTGCAAAGATGTGGACATCTTTACTTATCCAGTAATAAAATACTTGAATGATAAATATAATATTTTACTTCTAGATATTAGCAAATTTAGCAAATCGGCTAATTATCCCTGCGATTTTGTTCCAATGCGATTTAGCCAGATATTTATGAAAATATTTAGATTTTTCCATAAATTTAATAAGAAAGAAAAGATTTACTTGAAAGCCTTAGAGGATAGTTTGAACGAATTATTTAAAACGCAAGTAAACGTTTCACGAATTATAATGAATGAGATAATTCGCCATAAGATTGAATTTAAATTATATAAAATAATTTTTAAGATCTTGTCACCTAAAATTCTTTTTTACACTAATAATGGCGTTATGGGTGGTATAATAGAAGCAGCCAATGATTTAGGAATAAAAACAGTTGAGCTCCAGCATGGTGGGATTTCTCATTTACATATAGCTTATAATTCAGAAGATTTTCTTCCAAAGACTACTCCCAATTTTGTGTTTTCTTTTGGCGAATACTGGCATGACGCGATTAAATTTGAGTCAAAGAAATTGAGTATCGGATTTCCATATATGGAACTGACAGAAAAATCTTTACCGCAAGACATCTCCCGAGAGAAAAAGTCAATTCTTGTAATTTCAAATGGAAAATTGGGAAGACATGGACTTGTAGAAATCACAAATGAGATTCTTTCTTCTTGGAAGAGCTGTAAAGTTTATTATAAACTTAAACCATCAGAATATAATGACTGGAAGAAAAATTATCCAAAATCCTTTCAAAATAAAAGTAATTTATTTATTATCGATAATAATATTAAACCTCTTAATTATTTTTATAAAAAAGCGACATATTTAATTGGGTCAGGTTCAACTTGTATTTATGAAGGGCTAGCAAATAAGATGATAGTTTTTGCAATAAAATCATTATATTATAGTGATGCTAAGAAATTGATTGACTCACATTCAATTTTTCTTGCATCAAATGCTTGTGAAATCTTAACAAAAATTAAGGATAAAGAGATACCAGTTGGTCAAGTAAAAAAGGACTCTTTGTTCAAGGCTGATACACATGACAATATTTTATATCATGTGCAAGAATTACTTTCGAAATAATTTGAGGAAATATTTATGGGATTTGGTGTTATTAGGAGTATCGACTCCATTATTGGTCTTGCGGAAAAATTCAGAGATGAACTTCTGCTTCGTCATACCAACTATAAAGTAAAACAATATGCATCGATTTCAAAAGGCGAACGACAAAATTTAGATGTTTACTGGGAAGATACTTATGTTGAAACCCAGTCAATGTCTTGGGGTGAAGGCACAGTGTGGAATGAAATCCAATTCTTATTTGCTAACACAGAAGGGAAAGTTCTTGACATGGCATGCGGCCCGGCGCCAACTATGGAAATTTTAGAAAAAACTAATAAAAATATTCAAGCATATGGCTGTGACATTTCAGATCGTTTAGTGAATTTAGCATTAGAAAGAGGTATTGCTAAGGAGAGAATTGTTGTAGAAGATGCTACTAATATGAGTTTTGTAGATAATTATTTTGACTATTCTTTTTCAATTGGTTCGTTGGAGCATTTTACTGAAGACGGTATTGAGGCATTTATTGAAGAAGCATTCAGGGTTTCAAAAAAGGGTAGTTATCATCAGGTTCCTACCCTTATGAATGGTCGAACAAGCGGTTGGATAAATTTACAACAAAGTTTTCACAATATGCCTATAGATTGGTGGAAGAAAAAGTTTGAAAAAAAATTTTCGAATGTTAAAGTTTTAAACTCATCTTGGCATGACGTTTTATCTAATGGAACATGGTTTATTTGTAATAAATAAAGTTTTTGAGATGTTGAGAAAAACATTATTGAAGTTAGCAGAATATATACCAAATATGGTGCTTCCATATCTGGTATCTGTTTATTATTTTTTCAATAGGAAAAAAAAATATATTGGTAAAGGTACCTTTATAGACTCAACAGTACAACTCATAAGATATAGTAATATTTCCATAGGGAATAATTCTGCGATTTGCGAAGGAAGCTCTATCAATGTGCAACAAATCAAAAATAATGATTTTGCAATAAAAATTGGAAATAATTGTTACTTAGGTCATCGATGTTTTATCAGTTCTGGCAACTCGATAATTTTAAAAGACTTTGTGACTATTGCGAGAGATTGTAAAATTCTAGGAAGTTCGCATGTTGTAACTGATCCATTTAGCCCATACATAATGACGGGTACTACGCATAATTGTTCAATACAGATTGGTGTAAATTGCTTTCTGGGAACAAATGTAATGATTAATGGCAATGTTAACATTGGGCACGGTAGTGTTATTGGAGCAAATTGCTTTATTAATAATGAAAATATACCTCCTTTTAGCATGGTCGTTGGAAACCCATCAAGAATTATCAAAAGATACAGTGTGAAATTAAAAATTTGGGTTGACGCAAATTTATTTAGTGAAGACGATGAAAGGCGAATTCCTAAGGAAGATGATTATTTGTTTAAATTAACCAAAAAATATCAAAAAATACCTCCCTTTTTTCATGCCACTGGCTCGAAATTTGGGAATCTCCCCTAAGCATATTTTTCTATTATTGAAAAAATTGTAATTCATGTGTAGTGCTCCATGGAAACCAAGCCAAAAACCAGGCCGTATATTTAATAACTATTAAATTGTAGGGAATACAATGAAAGCTGAAAGTAAACACATCATTAAACTTATTTCTCATTATCCTGAATTGGATAATCAAATTCAAAATATTAAAAAAGCAATTAGGCTTTTACATGATTGTTATAAGAGCAACACTACTATTTATACCTGCGGCAATGGTGGAAGCGCTTCTGACGCTGAGCACATAGTAGGTGAGTTGATGAAAGGGTTTGCTCTTAAGCGGGAACTATCGTTATCGGAGGTGGCATCATTTGAAAATCTGTACTCTGAGTCGGGAAAAGATATTTGTAAAAATCTTCAGCAAGGCATTCCAGCAATTTCGTTGGTATCTAACGCTGCTCTAACAACAGCTATTTTAAATGATCTCGATCCTGCATACCTCTTTGCTCAACAAGTGTACTCCTTAGGTAAAAAAGGTGATGTACTTATTGCAATTTCTACATCAGGTAATTCTAGAAATGTAATTAATGCAGCAAAAGTGGCTTTAGCCAAAGAAATTTCGGTTGTTTCGCTAACTGGAAATTCAGGTGGAGAATTAAATACCCATTCAACAATAACTATTAAAGCCCCCTCTAATGATGTGGCACGCATTCAAGAATATCATTTACCGATATATCATTGTATATGCCTAGCCTTAGAAGAACTTTGTTTTGGTGATTAGAGTTGCAAGCTAATAATTTCTTAGATTTCATCAATTGAGATAACTTTAATAAGTTAGAAAAACCTGCGCCTTAATATTAATTGCTTGAACGAGATGCAAAACATGAGTGGGACTAACCTGTATAGAGTATACATAAAATGTAGGCTAATATTTGAATTATTAAATGAATAAGAGCCCCTCAATATTAAATATGTGTGAAAATTTATGAATATCTTAAATATCAAATTATTTCGATCTCAAGCACTCTTTGTTCTCGGTATTTCTATTTTGATATTAAATGTGTTAAAGTTTTGGGCTGATTATACAATTGGCCTAAACCATCAAATATTAACTTTAATTCAGACAATATTACCGTTACTTTTTATATTTTTATTATTTAAAAACATTTCCACTAAGATTTCAACAATTATAGCTTGGGCTTTTATTTTTTATCATATTATTAGAGGTATTGCAGAACTATCAGTCATAAGTTCTACAGATGCATCTTTAGACTCTATGATGCCCGTTTTATTTTCTCTTTTAAGAGTTTTATTAATATTTTCTTTATTCATGCTTTTATGCATGAAATTTAGAAAATTAACTGGTATCATAGTTCCGCTTAATCTTTATCTTGTGTATTCTACTATATTTTCAATCCTTCAATTGCCAATGAGTCCTGTTTCAGACATTTTGGTAAACTTTGGGGGTAATCTAACTAGCGGAAATGGTCTTGGATTGTTTAGAAGTAATGGAGGGCTAGCTGGTACAGTAATAATGTACTCAAATTATCTATTAGCGACATTTTTATTACTATTTTATAAGGAACCTAACAATGGAAAGACCCAGATTTTTCTTTGGCTTGTGTTTTTTATTGCGGTGTTTTTATGTTTTTCTCGTTCGTTATTTCTATCAATTTTCATAATTCTATTTTTCCATGTATTTTTTAAAAAACCAATTTTGTTTGTTTTAATAGGTTTTTTAATAATTATAGTATTTTATTTAAATTTAAATTTAATCTTAGAGCAATATAAGCTTATGGTTGGTCAATCGGACTCACACAGGATCGAATCTTGGGTTAAAATAATAGAAAATTATAACTTTTTTACACTGTTTATGGGTCAGGAGACTGGGGCCAATACTGGTTTTAAACTTGAAGGTTATCGGAAAATTACTGCCGATGGTTTTCTTTTAGCCTGGTATTACGATTTTGGAATCATTGGCTTGGTACTATTTCTAGCATTGATGTGGCTAGCTGTCTTACAAACAGGTCTGGATTTGATATCATGTATATCCATTTTTATAGCAATTGTCCTTATGATGTTTGTAAATAGCGGTTTCGAAAAGTCGTTTATTATTTTTATTTACTTTTTTACGCTTATTGTTTTAAAGGAGAGAGATTTTTCTAAATGCTTATCTAAAAGTGTTTGATTTTTTAGGGTAAAATTTAAATGACAGAAAAATTATTGGATATTTTAATACCTGCATATGGCAATCCTTTAGGTGTAAAAAAAATATTAGCCACGGTGAGTAAAAACGAGTTAGTTAATGTAACAGTTTCTGATGACTCTTTTAAAGAAAATGATATTCAACATATCAAAGATCTTTGTGCCTATTATAAAGTAACATATTTGAGTGGAAATCGATCTGGAGCTGTCTCTAATTGGAATTTGTTATTGAGTCGTGCTACTTGCCAATATTCTGTTTTAGTTCATCATGATGAATATTTTTCAAATACTAACTTTATTTATAAGCTTCTAGAGCTTGAGGACATACAGTTTATGGTTCTTCCAGTTGTTGTAAAACACCCAAATAATATCTCGCGATTTGTTTACAGCTGGCAACAACGACTTTTGATAAGATGGTTTAAAGGATTTGGACCGATGTTAAATATTTTAGGCGGGCCAACAGCCTTACTTATTTTCAAAACATCAAAATTGGTGAAATTCAATCCAAACCTAGTATATCAAGTTGATTGTGAATGGTACGCAAAGATGCTTAATAATGTTTCGCACAAAAATATTAATTTTTATCGAGGATCAAGAGTTGTAAGTACAGTTATGCCGGGGTCAATTACTGATACAATCAAAGACAACCTTCATGCGGTAATCCGATCAGATGTTGAGGTTTTAAAGCGTACTTCGTGGAGTGATACAATGACAAAGTATTCAATATATGGAAATTTGATACTTTTTGCGTATCGGCTTGTTCTAATATCGTCATTTATCCCCTTTTATATCAAACGGTTTTTTGTTAAAAAAAATGAACGGAGTGAAAAAAAAGGTGAGTAAATCTCTAATCTACTAACTGGGTAGATAGTGTTAATATGTGAACTTTTGTTAAATTTTTTATACTATTTGTTTTTAGGTTCATTATTTTTTTTGTTATAATGAAAAGATAGTAGCTTCGACAAAAGAAAATTCATACAGTAAAAAATAAACAATAAAAAAAGATACGGTATTTATTTTGAAAGTTATTGGTCATGGTTTAATAGCATCAGTCTTCCGAGGAAAAGACTATGGAAAGGATGTGATCATATTTGCCAGTGGAGTATCTAAAAGTCGCGAGAACTCTTTTTATAATTTTGACAAAGAGAGAGTGCTTTTGAATAATACATTAGCGCAAAATAAGAAGTTAGTTTATTTCAGTACCTGTAGTGCAGGCGCAAGTCCTGGAATTACGAGCCCGTATATAGCCCATAAGTTAAAAATGGAAAAACTTGTACTTGAAAGTTCTTCAAATATAATTATTCGCTTACCCCAAGTAGTAGGAAAAAGCAGAAATAGTAGTACTCTGGTTAATTTTTTCGCAAAAAATATATATAGAATGGAGCCTTTTGAAATTGAAGTTAATACGGTTAGGAATATAATTGATATAGATGATGTTCGACTTATTACTGAATATATACTCGAAAAAAATGAATTTGGTAAGATTCATGATTGTTCGCTGCCAATTTCTTTCAGTGTTTTAAGAATTGTTAAGCAGTTAGAAATAATATTGAATATTAAGGGCTTGTATACTGAAAAATTAGGAGAACCAGCTACTTATCAGCCATCAGAAATTATTTTTAAGGCTGTAAGGGACGGTCGACTTGAAGTCTCAGATTCATATCTCTACGATATTTTGTCGAAGCACTATAGTGCGTTCAGTTCCTGGGTAGATGATCTTGTATAAACCCTATGAACTACTTTGAACTGTGATATCATAATAGCGATTAACCATAGTTTACTTTATCAAGAATAGGAGTTTCTAATTGTTCGACCAAAGCTTCACAGTGTTAATGCCGACATATGATAGAGACGATCTGTGTGCAAGTTTTAACAAATCAGTAGATAGTTGTTTAAATAATACTTTACTACCCAATGCTATTATCATTATTATAGATGGCCCAGTAAGAGAAAAGTTTTCTAAAAAAATTAGAAATTATCAAAAGCATCCGCTGATAGAAATTGTATGGCTTGATCAAAATGTAGGGTTAACACAGGCATTGAATATAGGATTAAAAAAAGTCAAAACTAAATATGTTTTCAGGGCTGACGGTGATGATATAAATAGACTTGATCGGTTTGAGTTACAGATTAAAATTCTTAAATCTGGTTATGGTCTTGTTTCTGGGGCAGTTGAAGAAGTAGATGAAAGTGGTAAATACATTGCTACAAAGCGTGTACCAACTTCACACGAAGATATACTTCGAACATGTAAAAGACGAAATCCCTTTAATCATATGGCAATGGCTTTTGAGTTGAAACCCGCTCTCGATGTTGGTGGATATCCAGATTTGTATTTAAAAGAAGATTGGGGGCTGTGGATTTTGATGCTTGAAAGGGGCATTAAGGGGCATAATTCTCAAGAAATTTTTGTTGATGTGTCAGGTGGAGCTAGCATGTATGCGCGACGTGGTGGTATTAAAAATGTTTCAGGTGAAATTGGAATACAGAGGCTTCTTGTAAAGTTTGCGCAAAAGCATAGAATTCTTGCTTTAATTGACCTTTTGGGAAGATTAATAATCATGAATATTCCAGGGAAATGGAAATCTTATATATATTTAAACTTCATGCGATCCAAAGAGAACTGCGAGTAAAATTTTTCTGTTTTCTCAAAATATTAAAAAAATGTATATGATGGAGTTGATATTGAGACTATGAGGTGTCGAATTGTATCGATCATATCAGATAGCTTTTTTATTAAAATTTAACCTTAAGTTACTATTAGTCTTCTTAAAATAAAAGAATTTATATTAACTTTTTATGATTTTCAGACTAGTCGGGCTTACTGTTTCTAATTATTACTTTTATATTGCTAATTGTATGAATTCTGAGACAATCATTTTTTGCGTTACTAATTCTAAAAGATGTGTTGGGAAATTATAACTAACTCAGAGCATTGCTTTGAAGCTTATATTAGCAAGATTATCGCGGTGACTGTTTTTCATCTTTAAAAATATGTTATAATTTGTTTTAACTGCGTAAATTTTCTTTATGCATTTCGAATGCTTAAGCTCCCTGGTCGTAAGCTAAACATCTTCTGTTAATGTGTGATCTTTATACCCCAGTGATTTATTGATGCTTCTCTAGAAAAATAGGACCAATGCTAGAATAATTTCGCTCGCGCTTGCCTCAGGGCTATGAATTGGAGATATGTTCATTGCAATGTTCTACACAAAAAGTTTTAAATTTCTTGAATTTTGGGTAAGTATAAAGAGATTTTAAGTTGGGCTCTGGAGTTTTGATAAGCTAACTATAGGTATGATTTAAGATTAAAATAACCTGGATCATAAATATAATTAATATTGTTGAACATTAATAATCCTATTAAAAACTTACATGATCAGTTAAATTAAGGAATAAAGGCCCAAGCAAAATGAAAACGAAAATTCGAAAAGCAGTTTTTCCTGTAGCAGGATTTGGTACAAGATTTTTGCCAGCTACAAAAGCAATGCCTAAAGAACTTTTACCTATAATAGATAAGCCACTTATACAATATGCTGTAGAAGAGGCTATTGAAGCAGGTATCGATACATTAATTTTTGTTACTGGGCGTAATAAACGTGCGATTGAAGACCATTTTGATAATAATAGTGAGCTTGAGAGGGCTTTGCGTTCAAAAGGTAAAGGTAAAATGGCCGATACGATAAAAAATATATTGCCAAAAGGTGTAGAGTGTATTTTTGTTCGGCAGCCTGAACAATTAGGGCTTGGCCATGCAGTACTTTGTGCCGAGCGAGTTGTAGGTAATGAACCATTTGCATTAATTTTAGCTGATGATTTTTTATCATATAATGGAAGAGGTATTATGTCAGAGCTTATTGAGGGATTTAAAAAATCTGGTAAAATTCAACTTAGTGTAATGAAAGTTAATGGCCCTAATATTTCAAAATATGGTGTAATTGTGCCAAATAATGAAACCGGATTGATTGAGGGACTTATAGAAAAGCCAAACTTTAAAAATGCACCTTCTAGGCTAGCCAGTATTGGCCGGTATGTACTCACGCCTGACATTTTTGATTTACTAAAAAACCAGTCAATTGGATTTGCAGGTGAAATTCAACTTACAGATTCTATTAGTGTACAGGCATCAAAGAATATGGTTGAGACTGTATTGTTAAATGGTATTCATTTTGACTGTGGAAGTATTGAAGGTTATATCAATGCTATTAGACACGCTTCTTTGAATTATAATTTTAAATGAAGATTTTAATGAAATTTTTATTTGTAAAATTAAATGTTTCATTATGATATTGTATAAAATAGATATTATAAGATAAGGTCAATTTATGAAATATCTATACCGATCTCATGCAAATAAATTTTTTTGGGTTAATAAACGTATGTTTGATATTTTTGTGAGTATTCTTCTGCTTCCGTTGCTTATTGTAATTGGAATTACTCTTTTAATACTAAATCGATTTTTTAATTCAGGCGGATTATTTTTCATACAGGAACGTATGGGGAAAAATTGTAAAGCTTTTTATGCAATTAAATTCCGAACTATGACGCCCATTGAAAAAATCACTAGAAAATATGATGACCCAATTGAAACACATAGAATTACACCATTGGGTAGTATATTACGTAAGATGCGTATTGATGAATTACCCCAAGTTCTAAATGTTTTAAAAGGTGACATGAGCTTGATTGGACCAAGACCAGATTATTATATACATGCTTTAGAATATTTGAATAATATTGAAGGATATCGTGAAAGACATGCTATACGTCCGGGCATTACTGGCCTATCACAAGTTAGATTAGGGTATGCGCAAAGTTTAGATGAAACCTTAAAAAAAACAAACTTTGATAACTATTATATAAATAATATAGGTTATGTTATTGAATTAAAAATTATAACTAAAACAATATTGATTATAATAAGAGGTTTGGGGAAATAAAATCAAATATAGTTGATTTTATTTAATATAGTTAACCTATGTTTTCAACTAAACTATGTAATTTTTTTTAATAAATTCTTAATGTAGTTATTGATATTGAATAATCTAAAAATCAAAAGCAATGATGTGAATTATTATTAACTATACTTAACTCCCTTGGAAAATATTACTTAGACTAAGTATGAAAATACTCGCTGATTTAGAGTCTAATATAGCTGATGAAGGAAGTTCATACGTTGCGGCCATAAATTCTGGAGAGCAATAATAATAAAATTTTTACGCCGTTGAGTAAGCCATTAAGATGAAATGGACAACAATATCAGTGAACCTGGTACTGTTTGATGATATAAAATTTGACCGATAGCTAGGTTTTTAAATCAGTAAAATTTGATTTTTAATACTTAAAATTATGGGATTTTATTGTCCTTGATATCACGCAGAAGAATTCTAAGCGGAAGGATTTCAGCTAATGTCCTTGAGAACGAGATAATTGGTCTGTCAGCGACATACACGATATCATTTGGTCGTAGCTCTGTTTTTGCCGCAACTAAAACTCTTGAAACGTTCTGAGCATCCAGATGATAAGCCACTGATGGATTTTCCCCTCGCAATAGATAAACCTCTGAACGTTTTGCTAAGAGATTATTTAACGCACCGTTTTCCGCAAAAAGTATATCAGCTAGAGTTTCTCTATTTGATGGATCAATAGGTATAACTTGAGCACTCCCAGCCCCACTAAGGGCAAACACTTGACCGGGTTTATAGGTTAAACTCTCTATCTCGATTTGGTCCTCATCCATAATCCATATGTCTTGTGATTGTGGATTTAATATTTGGTCCCTAGTCATGCGGAACACTTGCCCATTTCTTTTGAGTGTAATTATTGAAAGACCAACAGTCAAAATCTTTGAGCTTTGGTTGTTAAGAATTAACTCTCGTAGAGTAACTCTAGAGCTAGTTAAAGGTACAATAACGCTTCCAATATTCTTTTGGATTAAATATGCTTTTTTACTGACAAAATTTGTGAGTTCTAGCTGAAAGTTAGGCTTGATGCTTTTTTCAATTAAAATATTACTAACATCTTTGTGTATGTCATGCACAGTCCGGTTTAATGCTGATATACTACCAATACCATCAAGGAGTATATTTCCTTTTGAGCCTACAACTGAATTAATGACTTTTGATTCCTTGGAAGCAATCTGGATTTGTATTTGATCATCACCCTGGATAATTATTTCTGGTGCTACAGGATCAAATAATTGGCCTGCGGTGAAACGAAATTCTTGCCCATTGCGGGTTATTTTTATTAGGGCAAAATTCTTATTAGATATTGATAAGCCAGCACTTAATGCTATTTCCTTAAGAGTAATTGGTAAATTATTTAAAGTTTTAATTTTACTTGTGGTATCATTTATAGTAACAAAAATTTTTTTACTCTGAAAATCACTAATATCAAGTTGGAAATTGGGGGCTAATCCGTTCCTGATTAAGATATTTCGAACTTCAGTTCTAACATTATCAAGTGTTCGGTTTGCGGCGTGGATGTTTCCCAAACCAAATAGTAAGATATTTCCATTACTACCGATAATTCCCCGGGTTAAAATCAATCCACCATTATCATTAATTTCTTTGGAAACCAATTGGCCTTTTCCATCGAACCTAACATCAACGTCCTGGCTCTTGTCATTAGATTGCGCGAAGGTAAGCTCATCTCCCACACCTAAAAGATACTCAGATTTTTTAGAAACACTTGGCCATTGTGGAATATCAGTTTCAAACTCATTCATTTGAATAAACGATATTTGATCTCCAATACCGAGAAGATACTGCGGACTGCTTGATGACTTAGGAAAATTTGATTTTAAAAAAACACTTTCGTCTAATACGTTTGCTCTAGTACCACTCCCGGTTAATATCAGGCGTCTTGAGTATGGCGCATTGTTAGCTTATTTTACTGTATCGAATGTTAAACTTTTAATATTTATTTCGAACTCTTCTTGCTGCGCCACCTTGGCAACATTTTCTTTGTTAACAAAAAGAGAAACTGGCTCAAGAACTTTACTACAATTATTCAAGAATAGAGCTGAAATGATACAAAATGTTACAAATTTAAATCTATTCATGAAGCAGCCCTTGAATTGGAAAAAGTGAATTTAACTGCATCAGATTAGAAAACTTGGTATATTTTGTCCTAGCAAGTGTTACGTGAAAGGCCTTTTGCCCACGTATAGCGCGTAAAAGGCTATTCGCATCTTCATCATCTGCGCACAAAAATAAAATATCAATGGTTGAATTAAGAGATTGCATTTTTTTTGTAAAGCTTCTTTGACTTAATAAATCTACGGTTGCAAGATCACCGTCCGGTTTTAAAACTGATACATTACCTACACTTTCAGCAACTATAAACGAACCAATAGATAGCCTCTCCTTATCAATGTCTAGCTTATTAGCCCTTGATGAGAAATCAATCACTGCAACTTTCATAGTATCAGATTGCATATAGCTTGCGAGGGTTCGCGCCAATTCATTAGCTGTTAATTTTGCACGAGTAGATGTCACGACAACTTGAGTTGTACCACTATTATAAATTTCTACAGCCACGTTTCGGAGAACCGGGTACGATTTTTTTACAAGCAATGTATTAATCACTTTTAAACTTTTATTACGTAATGGTAATATAGTTCTTACACTATCCATGAGTCGTGCCTGTGCCCCAGTTCTTAGAGCTTCTTTTGAATAACAAACACCGCGGAAAAGAGCTAAGAACAAGGAGAGTAAAGTCCCCGCAAATAGTCCTAAAATGGCACCCAGTGCCAAAATCAAATTTCGATTTGGCGCAGATGGACTTTGTGATATTGAGGCGTATTCATAAACTTCGCTTCTTTCAGATCGGTAACCGGCTGCCATGGTTTGAGCTTTAACCTGTTCAATTAATACCGTGTATGTAGCTTCAGCAACTTTAGCTTTGCGTTCTAGTTTGTTATAAATCTCAAGGGCCAAGCCTGAGCGCTCAGCATTAATCTGTGAAGTATTTATTTGAGACTGCAATCTGCTTTTTCGTTCTAACAGTGTATCTAAAACGGCGTTCACAGAACTAGCCTCAGGCCAATTCCAGGAGCTGATAATTTCATTTTGCCCTAAGATGCGTCGGAATGCTACTTGATCAATAATTGGGAACTTCTGACGTAATGTTAGGTAATTATTCTGATCTGTTGTCTTGTTCTTTAGCATTATAGAAAGTGCGGCTACCGCTTCATGTAATTCGGATGTTCGGCTCAGTTGTTCTCTCAATGCGTCAAGCTTCAAAGAGCCTGCAGCAAAACTTTCTAAGGGAAGGTAGTTGTTCTTCAGAGAAAATTCTTTGAGGTTAGACTGTGAAACTTCCAAATCACCTAGTGCCGAAGCCAAAGTACTGGAAAGGTAGGACAGCAGCTGATTTTGTTCTTTATCCATACTGCTTTTTTGGTCGGTTATAACTGTTTCCATAATTGTATTAGCAATTTCTGCTGCACGATGTGGGTCCTTGTGCGTTACGGAAATTTTAAAAGATCCCTCTTTTGTTACTTTTAACTCAATATTTTTAGAATATTTTGTGACAATACTTGACCAAATAGCTTGTTTATCATCGATGTTAGATTTTTGCCATCCTATTGCACTTTTTATAAAAGATTTCCAAATTGGGTCGACTGATTTTGGATTATATTTGTTGAAATAAGGGTCTGTCTGAAAATTCAATTTTTTATCAATGTTTTCTATAAAAATCCGACCCATAATTTTATCAATTGGCAAGCTTCCACCTAGATTATTTGTCTGAACCCCAGCAAGTCTCGCTAATGTACCTAATTGTCCATCAAACGACATGCGACTGGTGCTGGCTTGGTCGATTTTGAAAATGGCCACAGACGTATATGTTTTCTCTGCATTCAGAGTGTAATAACCACCATATGTGATGCCCAAAGCGCATAGGCTAAAAATGAGTAATTTATAGGCCCACAGACTTATAAATAAATCGCGAAGAACAATTTCATCTTTAGGTTTTGAATTTATAAAATCTTGCATTTTTATACCATTAAATTAAGTTTCTAGATGACATATTTAAAATTGATTATTAAACAAAATCTAAAAATTATATATTCGAAATTAACATTAATAATTATAATTTAAAAGTGTTTAAGGCACTAAAATATTAATATTAAGATATTAATAGATACTAATAGATATTATTAAATTCAAAATATTATTGACGAAGAAAATCCAATTCCATAGCCATCTTTAACATTAGCTTTATCTAGAAAAAAACCTTGATAGTAGATATTTCCATTTAAGTTGAGATAATTTTTTGCCCAAGTTATTCCTAAAGAATTAATCAAGCCTGTTTGACGGTTTGATGAAAGGCGATGATCAGGCCAATTTGCGCCGTTGATTACAACTGCTTTTGAAGAATAATCAATATTTAATTCTTGTGAAATTTGAGATTTTCCAAAAAACTCAATAGAATTACCCTCAGTGTCAATTTCTGATCCCATTGTTTTTCCGTAATTTGTATATTTATAAACGTAATTATTATAAATAGAATTTGGGCCACAGTATCCATTAGTTGAAATCTTTGTGCGGGTATTGACAGCTTCAATGCCTAAAGTTATTGGGTATTTAATTTTTTTGTTTGACCATTCAGCACCTGCTAAATATGCATAGCATGATGGTAAACTTCCTGCTTCATCCTCTCCAATTGCTTGTCCATAAACCCGTAGGGGAATTAAGCTATTGATTGTTGTGTATGAAAATCCAAATCCAGCCATTTTGTTAATATTAGAGTTTGAACTTTCATTTGTGTCAAAAAATAATGCAGAACCTAAACCTGTTAATCCATTATCGTAGCCTTTGCCACCCCATTGACTAGTTTGAACAAGCTCAAAACTTAATCTTTCGATAGGAGTTATTATGGCTCGTATGCCAAAGAGCATAGAGTTTGCATTATCTAAAGAGCCTTCAGTGAACCCATTAAAGACTTCAATTGACCAATTAGTTTTTGGGCGTAAATAATGATTCCCAAGCTTATTTTTTAATTTTAGGTAAATAGACTTAGAAGGGCGGGCATTATGTGACAAAATAAGAGACGTGTTTTTTGAAAAAGACCAATGCCGATCTACAGCACCCACACCAAAAGTAACTATTCCTCTAGAATATTGAAGATAAGATTCGTCAAGAGTGAAATTATTATTTCCATTGTAATTAAAAACTAATTGTGAGGATGAATTATTTGTATCATAGTTTATATTGAATTTTCCTACATTTTTATCAGATGACCTTAAGCCATTTTGTAAGCCTAAAAAATGCTCTGAATGAGATATAAAAGTACCACCTGTGCGTAATTTTTGGGTTTGAGAAAAAACAGGTTGAACAGTAAAGGAAATAAGAACTACAAATAAAAATAAAAAATTCATAATTGGGCTATAATCCATAATAGTATCAAAACTATATCTTACCGTAATAAAATATTTTTACTATAACTTATTTCGTGACATTGGTCTGGATTCTAACCACCACCCACTTCTTAGAAGAGTAATGGCATATCTAATTTTTATTAAAATCAAAAAGTAATAAAAACCCTTTTTTTTGTACACGACATATATGGAGCGTAGTTAAAATTTATTAATTTTTATCAAAAATTATAGTAAAGCTATTTTTATTACATTTAATGTTAAGTAAGCCAATAAAAGTTATCTATAACTATATTTTTGAAAATTATGCATCTTTTCTTTTGATTCACTAGTCCAAGTAAATTTTTTGTCCAGAATAGCCTGTATCTTTGAATAATTTTTCAACTCTGTTTCTTGTTAGTGGCAAATGATTTTCCATTTTTAAGAACTCAATGATATGAGATATTATAATGAGTGTTTGTTTTAAAAATGGAAATTTAATTTTAATCAATTTTTTATTCTTAATAATATCCATATGTTGAGAAACAGTATATACTGGATTATCAATAACCAATCTCATTTTTGGAATTTTATTTATAGTTTCCTTGCCTTCTAAATGATTTATAATTTCTTTTATTAAATCATCTATATTAGTTAATGATTTTTTTATTTCGATTGAAGGAATTATAGGTAAAAGTTTGGAAATTTTTTGAAGTCGGCCTATGTTTGTATCTTTCCTAGATTTAGAAGTATAAATTGCTGATGGTGCCAAAATAAGTAATTTAATATTATTAGAAACACACCATTCTGTTATGATTTTCTCTTGTTCATATTTTGTGTGCCTATACCAATCGTCAGAACCGATAATTTTTGCGCCTGAAGTTTCAAGTTCTCTACCATCAATTGCGGCTACAGAACTTATATGTACAAAAAATTTTATCGTAGTTGGATTCAATATTTTCAATATTTCTGTAGTTGCTTCAATATTATTTTTTTTATATTGAAAGATACTTTCTCTATCACTCCGTGCCGCAGCGAGATGAATGAATACGCCTGAAAATTTTTTCAAGTCATTTAATACATATGGATCAGAAATATTAGATAGGTCAAATTTATAGAACTTATCATATAGTTTTGTTATTTCGATATTATTGTTTATATCAATGCCAATTTTTTTGTAACTATCCAATTTTTTTGTTAGGTGTGAACCTACAAAACCGGAGCATCCCGTAACGAGAATTCTTTCTTTAAGAAAACTCATTAGTTAGATCTATTAAAATAATCTTGGATTATATCTTTTATTTTCCACACATTAATATCTTTCTCAATAAAATCATTATCTATTCCTTGAGATAAAAAAGCATAACCAGTTGAACAATGTTCACCATTTTTGAAGGCTACAGAAACAATATGATCTATTAGGAAAATTTCATTATTATTTACTTCAAAATAATCAGATTTAAGAATTTTTTTACTATAGGATAAAGTAACGAACAATGATTTATCTCGAATTTCGATATCTTGGAAAACTAATATATTACTAATTTTTATTTTTTGTAATATATTATGAGCTTCATCCCTTGACGTGTTTGAAAGAAATGTAACTTCAAAATCTCTGGTCATTCTTTTGTTTACATCAACAAAGTCTATATCAAGTAATTTTAAAAAATTAGAATGATTTTTTAACCTGTAGTAATATTTTTCACCTTTATAAGGAATTTGAGATAAGCCTGTAGCAATTAAAAAGTCATATCCTTTTAATGAAGTTAGCAGATCTTTAATGCGATTGTTGAAAAATAATGCCCCATCTTTCATCGGATCATAGTTTTGTGATATGTGGTCTTTTGGATTCACATGATTACCTTTATAAAATTCAGAATTATAAAAGTAATGATGCTGTAAATGAGCAAAGCTGTTTAGGAACAAAGTAGAGAAATCAGTTTGGTTCTTTGAAGTTAAGTACAAAAACATATCACAAATAAACAGATCTAAGAATAGCGCTTTATTCCATTTTTTCCCGTTGATTGCTCCGAAAGCTAAGCGAAAATATTCTATGTAGTTTTTGGGTTTTGCAAATTTAAATAATGCCAAGATTAAAAAGAATTTACTTTTTGATGTAATTTTTCCTTCAGAGTTGTCATTTACCACCTGTTTTAAAACGCAATGAATTTTAGAGCTCCAAAATGATCCGTCATTTTTACTGTTTGTCCACGGGTCTGGAATAAAGAAATCTGGTTTTGACATTCTCATATCTGCATTCATCGGAGAGATAGCGCCAACTGTATAGCCCATTTTTTCAATAGTTTCAAAAATTTGACTCCCAGGATATTTGTTAATATCTCCAAGGCGAAATATTTTATGTTCGTTATAATTCTTTCCCGTATGAATTGACGCCCACTGTATCCATGGCTCTAATTTATCATACTCAGTCTCTGATCTTGTCTTAAATTTTTTTAGGTTATTGATAGCATGGAGATGCTCAAGATCATATTTTTGAATATAATTTTGTAGAAAATCAAAATTAATTTCATTTAATTCAATTAATAATAATTTTTTCAAGTTAAATATCCCATTGATACTGATTAAATTCTTATAAAATACAAAAAATAATTTTAAAAGTACTATTATAATTTTTAAATAAGTCTAATAATATCTTGAATTTTTGCAAAGCCTACAAATAATTGTAACATTGAGGTTTATTTGGTGACCCTGGGTGGATTCTAACAACCAATCTGCCCCTGAGGAGAACAATGGTCTATCTGATCTCTATCTTAAATCAATAAGTTACAGACACTCTTTTAAGTTTGCAAACGATTTATAAATTTAAAGATAAGAAATCATTTTATTAAAATCAGTATTTATAGTAAGGAAAACTAAGTTAGTGTTACTATTTTATTAATTCTCTTTTAAAAATAATCCTGCCCCTATTTTATTAAAAATACCACCATCAAATTTCATAGAAATTTTTCCATTTACAGTGTCTTTATAAAATAAATGAGCTTCACCATCAATTTCAGTTGCTGGTATGATGACTTGAATATCTTTACCCTTTAACTTTATTTTTGTTGGATGAAATTCATCAGGTGATAACATAAAGTTAATTGCAGACATTTGATTTGAAAGATTATTAAAGTCATCGCCCGTTTTGAGCTCTAAATAGGTGTATCCATCAAAAAGTTCAGATGAAGATACGTGAATATAATATGTTGCGTCTAATTTCTTATTTGATATTGGCATTTCACCTTCTAAAATGACGTCGTAACCCATATCTGTATTTTCTA
>Ga0115564_10000473_pt1 | contig 39997 bp, 33 predicted proteins | sample COGITO_mtgs_1105_7_FD_88680 | JGI IMG/M metagenome (GOLD analysis project Ga0115564, IMG submission 88680) | Pelagic marine microbial communities from North Sea - COGITO_mtgs_110523 | ecosystem: Environmental > Aquatic > Marine > Epipelagic | place: Germany:Helgoland, sampling site Kabeltonne...
ATCCTCATGCTGATGCAGCTGAACCCATTTGTTCAGCGTCGAAAGCCCAACACCCAAATCTGAGGAAACCTGCGGCCGCGTTAAGCCGCTGCTGATCGCGATGCGCACTGCATCACGCCGAAATTCGTCTGTGTATCTCGTTGCCATTCCATATCTCCTTCATAGCAAACATTGCTCGAAAGAGACCGGAACTAAAACGGGACAAGACCACTATACAGATACGTCGATCCAAACGGAAATCTGAGAGACTATGGAAAGCGTGTTTTAAGCCCTTAGCGTAGGATTTAGCACTCAGCCGGAGCAGACCCCTACCACTGAAAGGCATACCGAAATGAATACCATGACGTCTGAACAAAGATATTCCGCAAACCCCTCGTGGTTCGTGCGCGCCGAGCAATGGCTTGATAACAAAGAAAAAGGTGCCTGGATCGCCGCAATGGTACTGGGCTTTATCTTCTTCTGGCCCGTTGGCCTCGCCCTTTTGATGTATATGATCTGGAGTAAACGCATGTTTTCAGGAAAATCCTGTGCCCGCCGCACGTCTTCGATAATGACCGCAAGCCGCAACACCGGCAACGCAGCATTTGATGCCTACAAGGCCGATACGTTGCGCCGCTTGGAAGAAGAGCAAGGCAACTTTGAAGCTTTCCTTGAGCGTCTGCGCGAAGCCAAAGACAAGGCAGAGTTCGATCAGTTCATGGACGACCGCGCCAGCCGGAACGACACCAAGGCTGACGCCTGATCCCCCCTGCCCTTCCGGTTCCCGCCGGAAGGGCAGCCCGTTAAGGAAACTCAAATGGCACCGCCCGACCCCTTCACACAAAGCCAGTTTTACGACGGCATTGCCTTAAAGCGCCTCGTCGCTTGGCTTATTGACAGCGTGATCATCATCGCGTTCTGCCTGATCATTATCCCATTCACAGCTTTTACCGGGATCTTCTTTTTCCCCTTCCTAATCTTTGTCGTCGGTTTCATCTACCGCACCGCAACCATCGCGGGTGGCTCGGCCACATGGGGCATGCGCGTCATGGCAATGGAACTGCGCGACAGCCGCGACCGCCCCCTTGAGGGCTCTCTCGCCTTTGCCCACACACTTGGATACACGATCAGCATCGCGATCATGCCACTGCAGGTGGTCTCGATCATATTGATGCTGACTTCGGCGTCAAAGCAGGGTCTGACCGATCTCGTCCTCGGGACTGTGGCAGTGAACCGCCGCCGGACAAGCTGATAATTAATGAATTCCCTTGGCGTCCCGCGCCCGTGACGCTATCTTTAGGTTCAGCCACCAACGGATCGTCATGCGCCACAGCCTTCCGCTCACACCACAGTTCTATGTGACTGCGCCGCAGCCCTGCCCTTATCTTGAGGGCAGGATGGAGCGTAAGCTGTTTACCGCTTTGCAAGGTGACAACGCGAATGAACTGAACGACAGCCTGTCAGGCCAAGGGTTCCGCCGCTCGCAGAACGTGCTCTACCGCCCCTCTTGCGCCGATTGCGCCTCTTGTCTGTCTGCGCGCATTGATGTGTCGGCCTTCCGCCCCAGCAAAAGCCAGCGCCGCATCCTGCGCCGCAATAAAGGGCTGACGCGCCGCGCAACATCGCCTTGGGCCACCGAAGACCAGTACGCCCTCTTTCGCAACTACCTCGACAGCCGCCACGCGGATGGTGGCATGGCGGATATGGACGTCTTTGAATTTGCCGCAATGATCGAGGAGACCCCGATCCGCAGCCGCGTTATCGAATACACCGACACCAAAACCGGTGATCTGATCGGCGTCTGCCTGACGGACGTGCTCGGCGATGGTGTCAGCATGGTTTATTCGTTCTACAGCCCCGACCGCCCCCGCGATGGTTTGGGCAACTTTATTATTCTCGATCACATAGACATCGCGCGTACTGCGGGCCTGCCCTACGTCTACCTTGGCTATTGGGTGCCGGGCAGCCAGAAAATGGGCTACAAAGCCAAGTTCTCAGGCCTTGAGGTCTATATGGGCGGTGGCTGGCAAAAGATGCGCGATCCCGAGAACTTTGAACCCGCAAGGCACCCGCTCAGCAATGACCCCATTGCCGAACAGGTCGCCAATATCGCCCTGCCCGATATCGCGCGCTGAACCCGCAACCACCCCATCTTTCTTTTTGGCCCTAAATTTTTCGGGGAACCGCCTCTATGGCGGTGGGGCAGAGCCCCCTTTTCTTCCTAAAAATGCAATGAGGCCGCCCCTTGAGGCGGCCTCTCTATTAGAACAAATGATCGCTGGGGTCAGTTCGGGATCAGATCAGGCACAATCGTAACAATTGCCGGGAACATCCACAAAAGCCCCAGACCCGCGACCTGGATCAACACGAACGGAATGATCCCGCGGTAGATATGCTGCGTCGTCACCGACGCAGGTGCCACACCGCGCAGATAGAACAGCGCAAAGCCGAACGGCGGCGTCAGGAACGACGTTTGCAAGTTCACCGCGATCATGATGGTGACCCACTTGGGATCAAACGTACCGCCATAGATCACCGGACCCACAATCGGAACAACAATGTAAATGATCTCAAGGAAATCAAGCACAAAGCCCAATATGAACAACACCAGCATCACCAACAGGAACACCTGCAGCTCATTGTCGAATGACTTCAGGAACTGCTGGATATAATGCTCTCCGCCAAAGCTGATTACCACAAGGTTCAACAACTGCGAACCGATGAGGATGGTAAATACCATGGACGTGACCTTGGCCGTTTCGCGTACCACAGGTGTCAAAACACCAGAGGTGAACAGGATCCAGCATGAGAACAGCAAACCAAAGACCGCATAAAGATACGCGCCATATGCCACAAAGAAGGCGACCCAGCTCTCAAAGCTGACACCGTCTTGGTTAATGCGAAGGTCAAAATTTACGCCCACAAGGATACAGATAATGATCGCCAAGGTGGACCAGATGATCACCTTGGGCGAACGGTCCTCGTCTTTCAGTTTTCGGTAAGCCGCCAACATGATCGCACCACCGGCACCAAGGGCCGCCGCAGGCGTCGGATTGGTGATGCCCCCAAGGATAGAACCCAACACCGCAACAATCAGCATCAGCGGTGGAAAGACCACACGGATCAGTTCGTTCTTGGCGCACAGACCCGTCGCATAGACGACACCGTACATGGCAAGACCGAACGGGATCGCCATAAGAATGACCATCACCCCTGCGGACGTTGTCGGTGATATCAGGATGATATCGACAAGCGCCACAAGAACCAGACCGACGCCCCCGATCAACAAGGGCCGTGTGTTTGCAGATGGCGCTACACCGCGCGCTGTGGTCAGGAACAGGGCCAGGATGATCAGCAAGATTGCAATGCCGGTGCCGATTGGAGCAGCATTGTCGATCTTGGCAGCTTGCGAAGCGGCAAGTTCCTCTTCTGTCAAACGCTCGGATTGCGCCAACCCGCCTGCATCGTCGATGATCTGCTGCTCGGCCAGGGCAATATCCCAGGCTTCTTGACCGTGCAAATCAATCATGGAGGTTTTGCACGCATCGCCGACATTGGTCCGCAAACTGGCGGACTCGCCAATATCAGAGAAGCTGGAGACAGTCGTGGACTGGCTGCCCACCATGCCAAGGTTACCAAGCACGATCGTACCGACAACCAGCAGGACCGGCGCGCCAAGGAACCATGTGAAGGCCTCATTGCGTGTCACCGGCTCTGAATTGGTTGACCCCATTTCAACGGCTGGCGCTTTGTCAGGATTAACCAGCGCATAGCCAAAAGCATAAAGCGCATAAAGCAGTGCCAGCAGGATACCGGGCAGCAGGGCCGCCTGAAACAACGTGCCTACAGAAACGACTGCCGGTTCACCCAACAGCGTCAGCGCGTCTGTACAACCCGCAAGCTGTGCACGTGCTTCCTGAGCCGAGGAGTACAAATCACCCGCCAGCGTTCCCAAAAGAACGATAACGATAGAGGGTGGAATGATCTGCCCCAGCGTTCCGGAGGCCGCGATGACCCCCGTTGCCAGTTCAGGCGAATAATTGTTGCGCAGCATTGTCGGCAGCGCCAGCAATCCCATCGTCACAACCGTCGCACCCACAATACCCGTGGACGCCGCAAGGAACGCCCCAACGACCACAACCGACACAGCCAAACCACCCGGCAGCGGGCCAAAGACTTTAGCCATTGTGGTCAACAGATCGTTCGCAATCTTTGATCGTTCCAGCGTGATGCCCATCAGAACAAACATCAAAACCGCCAGCAATGTCTCAATCGACTGACCGGCCAGAACACGTTCGTTCATGCGGTTCACGATAAACGACACGTTACGGTCAAGCGCGACTTCCCATCCTTGGGGGAAAACCGGCTCGCCGATCCGGGGCAAATCGGGATACCTGAATATAGATATGGTATCTTCTTTTATCCCGGCCGCCGTCAGAGCCCGAAAGGCGTCAGAGGACGTGTCGATGGCTTGGTGGATCAGCAATCCCGCTGAATCCATCGCCGCAATAATACCAAACGAAATGATGCCCGCACCACCAATGGCAAAAGCCACCGGAAAGCCCGAAAGGATGCCGCCAAAAAGGCAAACAAATACAATTATCAGGCCGACTTCGACCCCGTCTAAACCGAATAGCATCAGTGTGTCCCCTCATAGGCTTCTTCGCCGTCGCCTAGTGTGTCTTTGTCGAGGTACTTGCCCGCGCTCTCTTCGCCTTCCATCAGCTCGCACCAGCTGCGGTAGAAGAGCGCAATGGCCTGCAAAATAACCATGACGCAGAACATGCAGAGCAGAACCTTGAAGATGAAATAGCCATTAAAGCCGTTGGGCGAGAAACCGATGGTCTCCACGTTCCATTTCAGGACCCGTGCCTTGCGCAGCAGCAACTCGAGCGTGTCTGACGCGGACGGGTTCGGTGTCACCAGATGGCGCCACATGAAATACCACCCATAAAGCCATGTCACCACAGCAAACGGGATCATAAAGAACATCGCACCAAACATATCGACGATCTTTTTGGTGCGGAACTTTGCCCCTGCATAGAACAGATCGACGCGCACGTGACCGCCCTGAACGAAGGTGTAACCGACACAAAGACAGACCACCAACGCATTGAAAAGCTTCAGTTCCTCTGCAAACCAGCTGATATCGAACTGGAGTGGAATACCAAAGCCGATGGAGATGTCAGGCCGTGTGAAAATACGCTGCATGAAAACAATGATGATCTGTTGCAAGACCATGATCAGACCCGCCCAGGCAAACAACCGCCCGACAGAGTTAGAGAACCCCTCAAGCACCCGAACGCCGCCCCACATGAAGGCGCGGTTGTAGATCCCATATGCTGTCACGACCAACAGACCCAGAAAGCAGACGAAGAAAAACTCGACCGAGCCACCATAGTAGATGAACCGCATCATGGCCTGATTGTCAGACCAATTCAACCACATGCCCGGATTAAAGACTGCAGCAAACAAATTATAAGGCGCTTCCAGCAGGTTACCCAGAATAAACTGGATGCCCCCACTGTCTTGGAATTTATCAAGACAGCTGAGCTTATCGCCCTCAGCTGCACGGAAAAACCCCGAACACACAACGTCATCTGCCATAAATGTCCCCTCCCCAAGGTCGCGTGGAATTTGTTATTCCTACGCTTGTCAGGCCAACCCCGTTGGCCCGTCGTTGATCTGCATCAAGGGCCGCACGAATGCGGCCCCTGATGTTAATTCAATCAAGCAATTAGCCTGCGTTGCGCACGCGCTCACGCTGCTCGACGTAGAATGCGTCGGACTTGGACAGCCACTCGGCAGAAGACGTCAAAGACGCCTCAAAGCTCTCGCGTGTACGTGCGAACAGCTCATCGCCCATGTTCTCGTCCATGACCTTGGAAGAGGCTGCACCGAAGGCATCCCAAACGTCGTCGGTGAACTGCATGGTTTTCACGCCCTGCTGCTGCAGACGCTTCAGCGCAGCACCGTTGTTTGCCAGCGTTTCGGCCAACTGAACGTGTGTTGTTGCCATCGCTGCGTACTCGATGATCTTCTGGTGCGCGTTTGACAGCTCGTTAAAGACGTCAAGGTTCACCGCCGCCGCAAGGCCGGAGCCTGGCTCGTGGAAGCCCGCTGTGTAGTAGACTTTTGCAACTTCCTGGAAGCCGGCGCGCTCGTCTGCGAATGGGCCAACCCACTCAAGACCGTCCAGAGCACCCGATGATAGCGCCTGATAAAGCTCGCCGCCGGGGATGTTCTGAACAGATGCGCCCAACTCGCCAAGCACCTTGCCACCCAGACCGGGCATACGGAACTTGAGACCGTTAAAGTCTGCTGCTGAATTGATTTCGTTGCGGAACCAGCCACCGGACTGTGAACCGGAGTTACCCGCGAGGAACGATTTCAGGTTGAAGATCTCGCCCAGTTCGTTGTGCAGCGCGTGACCGCCACCGTGGTGGTACCAGTTTGTCAGCTCTTGTGCTGTGCCGCCAAATGGAACGGCGGTGTAGTACGCGTAGGCTGGGTGCTGACCGATGAAATAATAATCAGCAGAGTGGTACATGTCAGCCTGACCGGAGGAAACCGCGTCAAAAACCTCGAACGCGCCAACCAGTTCACCGGGGGCTTTTTTGTCGATGGTCAGGGTGCCGTCAGACATCTCGTTGACCATTGTGTTCAGGTATGTTGCCGCATCGTCCAGCACGGCAAAACCGCGCGGCCATGATGTGACCATTGTAAGTGTCTTTTTGCCCTGTGCGTAAACAGGTGCGGCGAGTGTTGTTGCAGCAGCTGCGGTGCCGCCAAGTGCAGATGTCTTCAGAAATGAACGACGATCCATAGGTGTACTCCTCCCGAGTAGGATGCCCGCGCGCATCTGCACACGGGTCGTTTCAAGTGGACGCACCTTATCCATCCTTACGCAATTGAAAATACCTAGTACTACGTAGGTAGAACCGAGGGTGCCGGTTTTGGTCTGGTTTTATGACCAATGTCGCAAGGTATTAAGACACAAGAGCTATCTGTTAGGGCTAACGCCGCTTCGTTCAGCTTTGATTCTGTGTCGATTCGGCGTAACGATTCGCGCAATGACCCGCTGGTTCAAATTCCTCGTGCCCTCTTATGCACAAAAGCTGACGTTGCTTGCAGCGGTGCCTTTGATTGTCGTGGTCGCAGCGATTGCGCTTATGGTTGCGCTACAGGCCCGCGCGCTGGCCGAGCGCGAGATCACAACCCTTGAGACACAGCTTATCGAGGCCAAAAAGGCTGAACTGCGCAATTACGTGACACAGGCGCGCAACGGGTTCTACTTTGTTTATGGCAACGCAGCCCCTGATGACGAGGCGGCAAAATCCCAGGTGGCGCAAATCCTGTCCGCAATGATCTACGGGGATGAGGGGCAGTTTTTCGTCTACGACTATGATGGCAACGCGCTGGTCAGCCCGCGCCAAACCGAACGCATCAATCAAAACTGGACAGGCCAGATCGACAGCGAAGGAACCCCCGTTGTGGATGAGATTATCCGCATCGCCCGCGATGGCGCCGGGTTCCACACCTATTTGTGGCCAAAACCATCCAGCGGCGTTGAAGCGCGGATGATCACCTATATCACTTCGTTTCCGTCTTGGCAGTGGGCTGTGGGCACCGGGGTTTATATTGACGACGTGTTGGCGTCTGTCGCGAGCGCGCGGGCAGATGTGCAAAAATCCATCCGGCGCACCTTTCTCTATATCTCTGCGATCACGTTGTTGGCCTTGCTGGCGGTGTTCAGCACCGGAATGGTCGTGAACCTGCGCGAACGCCGTTTGGCGGATGCGAAACTGAAAAAACTGACCCAGCGGGTACTGGATGCACAAGAAGAGGAACGCGGCCGCGTGGCGCGTGAACTGCACGATGGCATCAGTCAGATACTGGTCGGCATCCGTTACACACTGGATAATGCCCGCCGCAAACTGGAACGCGGAGACACCAATGCGGCAGAACCTTTGCGCAAAGGCATTGAGCGGCTCGGAGAAGCGATCTCCGAAGTGCGCCGGATCAGCCGCGATCTGCGCCCCGGCGTGCTGGACGATCTGGGTCTTGGCCCTGCGATCAAGACATTGGTCGACGAATTCGCGGCGCGCACCGGCATTGCCTGCACGTTCAATACTGTCGTGTTCCGCAACCGTCTGGATGAAGAGGCGAAAATCGCGCTCTACCGCATCGCCCAAGAAGCCCTGACAAACATTGAACGCCATGCAAGCGCCACCCAAGTCGAGATTGATCTGCGTGGCCACCGCAGAGGTGCGACGCTTTTTCTGCGCGATGATGGCCGCGGGCTTGATCTGCCGGGGCTGTCCAGACGGGCTGCGGGCTCGGGGCTTGGCCTGCGCAACATGCAAGAACGCATGGAACAGCTGGGCGGGACATTTATTCTGCGCCAAGCGCCGGGTTCAGGCACCATCATTGAGGCGACCGTGCCCCTGACCCATTTGATCCCGCCTGATAATACGGATATGCGACAAAAACCGAAGCCCGGGAAAGTTGCTGCCGAATGACCGAACCTGTCAAAGTCATCATTGTTGACGATCACCCGATGGTGGCCGAAGGCATCCAGTCCATTCTGGAAAGCTATGATGACATTATCGTGCTTGCCACACTCACAAATGGTCGCGAAGCGATTGACCAACTTCAGACGCTTGCCCCTGACGTGATCCTGATGGACCTCAACATGCCCGACATCGGCGGATTGACCGCCACAGAGATTGTTCTGGAACGCAGACCGAACACCCGTGTCGTGATCCTGTCGATGCATGACAACCCCGAATATATTTCCTCTGCCCTCAGCCACGGCGCGATGGGGTATCTGTTAAAAGACGTCCCCACAGATGAAATAAAACAAGCCATAGACGCGGTGATGCGGGGCGACACCTATTTGTGCACGGGCGCGCAAGGTTCCATTGCGCCCAAAAACAACGGCGCCCGCGAGGCGTTGACCGAACGCGAACAAACGATCCTGCTGCAGGTCGCGTCCGGCAAATCGAACAAGCAGGTGGCGCATGCCCTCGATATCTCTGTGCGCACGGTCGAAACACATCGCAAAAACATCAAGCGCAAGCTGGGCATTTCGTCGACCGCAGGGTTAACCCGTTACGCGTTGGAACATGGCGTGCTGCAAGGGACTGGTGCGCGGCTCTGAGCGGCGATTGGTAACGAAGTATTCACTCCTTCTGAGGTAGATGCTGGGGCATGATAATTGCCCCACCCATAGACAGGTCCTCCGCAATTCCGGTGCAAGATCTGACGCTGAACGCCCAACGCCGTGCAGCGATCGACACCCTCGCCACAACCCGCGCGACGGTTATTCGATGTGGTCTGTTCGGCACCTATCTGTTTCGACAAAACCCCAACACGACGGATGGCGAAGAGGTCCGGCAAAGCTGGGTCGCTGAAATGGAAATTCAGTACGGCTTTATCGCACGTGCATGCGCGCTGGTCGGTGGGCGCGACCCGACAGGTGAATTCCCGCAAGAGATATGCGCATGGCTGGCACATTGTACCCGCAACAATGCCGAAGAGGTCGCCATTCTGAATGAAATGTTGCGCCTCACCGGCAAGCTGATTGACACCACGCTTATCGGTGGCCGGTCCCTTGAAAAGATGTTGATCGAACATGCCGTATATGGACGCACGCCATTTTTTGATGCCGTCAGCATATTGTGCGACGTGTTCTGGATCGACATTGATCAAAAGCGACATGCCGAAGTGCAGCGCGCGCAGGAAAATGATGTGGCCCTTGGTGTCACGCTCAAGCGGCTGGAACATATCGGCAGACATGTAAGGCTGGTATCGCTAAATGCCTCGGTTGAGGCTGCCCGCGTCGGCGATGCCGGCAAAGGACTGGGCGTGATCGCGCAGGAATTCAAATCGCTTGCCGAAGAGATCCAGCATTTGGCCCATTCAGCACGCGAAAACACTCGAGGCGCGGAAAAACTCGAAAAGTGACGCCCGCAATTGTCGAAAATGTCGCAGGCCTCACCATCTGCGCAATAACATGTCGGAAAAAAACCCCCTTGGGAAACAAATTTCTCCCCTTTGCCGGTTGACGCCCCCAAGAACCCCTCATAGTGTCCCCCCAGCTAAAGGAGCCTTTTGACATGATCGACCTAGTCGTCATTTTGAGACATTCGCGCATGGGCCGGTAACGGTACACCATAATTCGACCCATGCGCCCCCGACATCCTCGGGGGCTTTTTTATGCGCAACTGAAATTTACGGCCTGACACACGCCTTACGGAGCAAAATGATGAAACGCCAAATGACCGGAGCCAAAATGATTGTCCAAGCCTTGATTGATCAAGGTGTCGACACCGTATTCGGATACCCCGGCGGCGCTGTGCTGCCGATCTATGACGAGGTGTTTCAGCAAAACTCCATCAAGCATATTCTGGTGCGTCACGAACAAGGCGCAGTCCACGCCGCCGAAGGCTATGCCCGGTCCACCGGCAAGCCCGGTGTTGTGCTTGTTACCTCAGGCCCCGGTGCGACGAATGCCGTAACCGGCCTGACCGATGCCCTTATGGACAGCATTCCGCTTGTGGTTCTTACGGGTCAGGTGCCCACATTCATGATCGGCTCTGACGCCTTTCAGGAAGCCGACACTGTTGGCATTACGCGCCCTTGCACCAAACATAACTGGCTGGTCAAAGAGACCGACAAGCTGTCGGCAGTGGTGCATGAGGCTTTTCATATTGCGACGTCGGGCCGTCCGGGTCCGGTCCTTGTTGACATCCCCAAGGATGTGCAATTCGCGACTGGCACCTACACACCCAAAGCGCCTTCAACCTCGCGCTATCAGCCGCAGCTCAAGGGCGATCTGGAAGAAATCACCGAACTGGTTGCTGCAATTGAAAAAGCCAAACGCCCTGTGTTCTACACAGGCGGCGGCGTGATCAACTCTGGCCCGGCGGCCAGCCAATTATTGCGCGAACTGGTCGAGGCGACAGGTTTCCCGATCACATCCACCCTGATGGGGCTTGGTTGTTATCCTGCATCCGGCGACAAATGGTTGGGTATGCTGGGGATGCACGGGCTGTATCAAGCGAATATGGCGATGCACGATTGCGATCTATTGATCAACATCGGCGCACGTTTCGACGACCGGATCACCGGCGTTGTTGACCTGTTCAGCCCCAAGTCCAAAAAAGCGCATATCGACATTGACGCGTCCTCTATCAACAAGGTCATCCGCGTTGATATCCCGATCATGGGCGATGTGGCCCATGTGCTGGAAGACTTGCTGAAGGTCTGGAAATCGCGCGGGCGCAAAACCAATTCCGAGGCGGTCGCCAAGTGGTGGAAACAGATCGAGGAATGGCGCGCCATTGATTGCCTGAAGTTCGAGCAAAAAGGTCCGACGATAAAGCCACAATATGCGTTGTCGCGGCTTGAGGCGTTAACCAAGAAATACGACCGCTACATCTGTACCGAAGTAGGTCAGCATCAGATGTGGGCTGCGCAGTACCTTGGCTTTGAAGACCCGAACCGCTGGATGACCTCCGGCGGCTTGGGCACCATGGGTTACGGCTTTCCGGCGTCTATTGGTGTGCAGATGGCGCATCCCGATGCCCTCGTGATCAACGTCGCGGGCGAAGCGTCTTGGCTGATGAACATGCAAGAGATGGGCACGGCTATGCAGTACAACCTGCCCGTCAAACAGTTCATCCTGAACAACGAACGCCTTGGTATGGTGCGCCAGTGGCAAGAGTTGCTGCACGGCGAACGCTATTCCCAAAGCTGGTCTGAGTCCCTCCCCGATTTTGTGAAATTGGCCGAGGCCTTTGGCGCCAAAGGTATTTTGTGCAAAGACCCCGATGATCTGGACGATGCGATCATGGAAATGCTGACCCATGACGGGCCAGTGATTTTCGACTGTCTGGTGGAAAAACACGAGAATTGTTTCCCGATGATCCCGTCGGGCAAGGCGCACAATGAAATGTTGCTGGGCGATGCGGACACCCAAGGCGTGATCGACGCCAAAGGGTCGGTGCTAGTCTAACACGTTTTCTTTCAAAGAAAACTGGCGGGATTGTTAAGAAATCCCGATGCAATTAACGAAGGATACGAACATGTCTGCTCTAAAGCTCAAAAAAGGCGCCAATTCGCACTCGGCCTACAACCTGCGGCCTAACTTTTCCGACGTCATCGAACGCCACACGCTGGCTGTTCTGGTGGAAAACGAACCTGGCGTTCTGGCGCGTGTTATTGGCCTGTTTTCGGGACGCGGTTACAACATTGACAGCCTGACGGTCGCCGAAGTTGATCACACTGGCCATCTGAGCCGCATCACCATTGTCACATCCGGCACGCCTCAGGTGATCGAGCAGATCAAAGCACAGCTTGGCCGGATCGTCAGCGTACACACCGTGAATGACCTGACCGTCGAAGGCCCGAGTGTAGAGCGCGAGCTGGCAATGTTGAAAGTTGCCGGCAAAGGTGACAACCGCGTCGAAGCGCTGCGCCTTGCAGACATTTTCCGCGCGAATGTTGTCGACAGCACACTGGAGAGCTTTGTGTTCGAGATTACCGGCGCACCCGAGAAGATCGACGCTTTTGCAGACCTCATGCGGCCTTTGGGCCTGATCGAAGTTGCGCGCACAGGCGTCGCCGCATTGTCACGCGGCGACTGATCTCGCAGTTACCGCCGCTCTGATCGCAGGGCGCGCGGTTCCGCGCCAGCGGTGCTTTTTCGAAACGGAATAACGGTCCCGCAGGCGTCCGCCTGTTGCGGCACGTCCAAGCTCTGCGCCGACGTATGCAACCGTCTATCCAAACCGTTACAAGCGTTCTCCTGTATCAACCGTGGGTTCACAGCGCGACGGCATTCCGCATCGCTGAACACATCAAACTGCACCATATCACCTGCGGCAAAGCCGCCATGTCCTTTTGTTTGGTCAAACTCGGCACTGTAATACGCCAAGTCGCCATGATCTTCGCACCAAAATACCGCTTTGCAGTCATTCGGATCGCTCCAAAGAACTATCCCTATCATCATAAAACCAAGCCCTATCCCTTTTGTTAACCATTGCTAACAAGAATGAAGGCAGCACTGATATGGCTAATACTGGACTGGTCTGGAGCGTTTTGTGTCAGGTTGCCAGCATACTGACACAAAATGTGTCAGGTCTTTGTGGAAACAACCTGATACACGCTATGGTTTTATGTCACTCCACCGGATACGGTGCCTAAACTTGATCGAGTGGGTCGCATTGCAATGACAACCTTCAGCAAAACGCCCTCGGAACAACGCAATGTATTTAGCGAAAATCTGCGCGACCTCATTGGCCCGGACACCCCGATTGCGACATTGTCACGGGAACTCGATATCAACCGCACCCAGTTGAACAGGTATCTCGCAGGCGAGAGTTTTCCGCGCCCTGACATCCTCAAGCGGATCTGCGACCATTTTGGCGTTGACGCGCGCATCCTGATCGAGCCGCTGAGCATGCTCAACAATAACGGTAGCGATCCGATGATAAACCCATTTTTGCGCGATTACATCGGCGCGGGTTTTACCACAGTGACCGAAGACATCTTTCCCAGCGGCTTTTACAGGTTTTCACGCCGTAGTTTCGTACACAACGATCAGTTCCTAGTGGGCGTCGTGCATATCAGGCGCGAAAATGGCAACGCCTATATGAAGGGATTTGAGACGAAGTCCGCCTTGGAGGCGCAAAATCTGCCATCCGATGTTCCCGCGCGCGAGTTCAGAGGCGTCGTCATGCAGCAAGACGATGGTCTTTGCATTCTGGCCTCGCGTAAAAATACGCTGACGTGCTCGTTCAACTATCTGTCACGGGTTGCGTCGTTTCAGAACAATTTTTGGGTCGGCTATGTCACGCGCACCGTGCCTGAACACGATGATGACTTGCGCGCCACACGCATGGTTTATGAACATCTTGGCACAGGCATGAGGAATGCATTGCCCGCCGCCAGAGGTGCCGGTTTCCGCACAGAGGCGGAGTTGCAGCCCTATCACAGGCGGTTGCTGCGCATTGATGCGCCCTTCTGGTAGCGTCGGCCATCCCTGCATCAAGCAGTCCCGCGTGTCGTGAATGGGAAACTTGGGTCGCTGTGAGATAAAATTTCTAACCGTCTTTTTGCTAAACTGACGAAAATTCGGGAGAGCGATATGTCTACCACCACAGCCGATCTGTCTCATGTTCGCCAGCCTATTGCGCAGGCGAACGGCTTGCCCAACGCGCATTACATAGATGCAGGCGTGTTTGCCGAAGAACGCGACGCAGTCCTGTTCAGATCATGGGCTGGGCTGGCTGTCAGCGCAGATGTGCCTGAAATTGGCGATGCCGTCCCTGTTACTTTCCTTGGTATGCCGCTGTTGGTTGTCCGAGACAAGAACGCCGAAGTGCGCGTGTTTCAGAACACCTGCCGTCACAGGGGGATGATCCTCGTCGATGCACCGCGCAAGATTGAAGGGGCAATCCGCTGCCCCTATCACAGCTGGTGTTATTCTACCGATGGTCGGCTGGTGAGCACACCCCATGTCGGCGGGCCCGGTCAGAATACCCATGAAGGCATCGACCGCGCCTTGCTGGGTCTGGTCGAAATTCGCAGCCACATCTGGATGGACGTGATTTTTGTCAATGTGTCGGGCGATGCGGCGCCTTTTGAACATGTCCATGCCGATCTGCTGAAACGGTGGGCCGAATTTGACAAACCACTCTATCATGGCGGGTCAGACAGCCGATTTGACCTGACCGTGAACTGCAACTGGAAACTCGCGGTCGAAAACTACTGCGAGAGCTATCACCTGCCTTGGGTACACCCTGATCTGAACATCTATTCGCGACTTGAGGATCACTACCATATTGAAAACGCTGGTAAATACTCTGGCCAAGGCACATGGGTCTACCGCCAGCTTGAGGGCTCAGAGGGTGCCAAGTTCCCCGACTTTGCAGCGCTCAGCGATACATGGGATACGGCGGCAGAATATATCACGGTTTATCCCAACGTCCTGATGGGCGTGCACCGCGACCATACGTTTGCAATTATTCTGGTACCGCAAGGCCCTGAAAAGACGGTCGAGAAAATCCATCTCTACTACGCGCAGCCCGCAACCGATACAGCGCTGCGCGCCCGCAATACAGACCAGTGGAAACGCGTCTTTGAAGAAGACATTTTCGTGGTTGAGGGCATGCAGCGCGGTCGGCATGCGCCGTACTTTGACGGTGGACGGTTCTCTCCTGCGATGGACGGACCGACGCATATGTTCCACGATTGGGTCGCCGCCCAGATGGAGCGGCACCGTGCAGTACCGCAAGCCGCCGAATGATGCCACGTGATGAACAATTGCTTGCCGCGCATGCGGAGGGCGACAGCGCTGCGTTGGTTGATCTTTATATGCAGGCGGCCGAGGCGTCACTAGATGCAAACAAGGCCGCTTTTTTTCTAACCCATGCGCATGTTTTTGCGTTGGAATGCGCCCATCCGTCGACGGACGCGTTGCGTGCAACCCTCATTCGCCAAGGGCGCGAAACACCTTTGGCCCCACCCCTGCCCCCGCGCAGATAGCACGGGTTCATCCAAACTGCGGCGGCCGTGCGTTGGGCCAATCCGTTTCCTGATGCCATTTTTGCGCCAGCTGCAAAAGACGCGCGTCACTGCCCGGTGGTCCGATCAGTTGCAGTCCCGCAGGCAAGCCAGCTGTACCAAACCCGATCGGCACATTGACGACGGGTAGTCCGATCAGACCAGCGGGAATGACCACTTGCATCCAGCGGTGATAAGTATCCATCTGCTCACCAGCAATTTCAGTCGGATGCACTTTATCCACATCAAACGGCCAGCATTGCGCAGATGGCATCACCAGTACATCCACCTGTTCAAACAACGCCATCGCAGTACGGAACCATTCGGACCGCGTGACGCTGGCGCGGTGGACCTCCATCGCTGACATCGCCAACCCGCGCTCAATCTCCCACAGGGCGGCGGGTTTGAGGTGAGGACGCTGATCAGGGTTCGCGTAAGTCGCGGCATGCCCGCCAGCGATGGCAAACGACCGCAGCGTAATCCAACTGTCCCATATTGCACCCATATCAAAAGGTGATTTGATTTCAATGATCTGTGTGTCCAACCCACCCATCTGCGCCAAGGCAGCGGTGCTTATCTCGACAATTCCGTCCTCATAGGGCAGCGCTCCGCTCCAGTCGCCCAACCATCCCAAACGCTGGGGCGGCAACGGCGTATCAATCTGGGGCAGTGCGGGATCGGTGATGAAATTATGCGGTAGCCGTGGTTCGGGTCCGGTCATTGTGTCAAGAAGCGCGGCAAGGTCACGCGGGTTGCGTGCCATTGGTCCCGCAGTCGAAAGTTGATGGATGAACCCTTCGCCATCCGGCTCTGACGGCACAGAACCCCAAGTCGGGCGCATGCCATAGACATTGTTCCACCCCGCAGGGTTGCGCAACGATCCCATCATGTCAGACCCATCCGCCACACTGACCATCCGTGCAGCCAGCGCTGCAGCAGCGCCGCCGGATGAGCCACCTGCCGACTTGTCCGGATCGTAAGGGTTGCGCGTCGCACCGTGTACGGGGTTGAACGTATGGCTGCCCAAGCCAAACTCCGGGATGTTGGTTTTGCCGATGAACAAGGCCCCGGCAGCGCGCAACCGCGCCACCATGACATCATCGTTTTCTGCAATCTGACCGGCGAACAGTGGCGACCCCATCGACGTAGGCAGACCTTTTACGTTGGCAAGATCCTTGATCGCCATCGGTATGCCATGCAACCAACCCTTGCGCGGGGTGGCGTCGGCGGCCTGTGCTTCGGCCAACAGTTCATCACCATCGCGCAACGACACGACCGCGTTAACAGCGCCGTTCACAGCATCAATGCGGGCGAGCGTGGCTTGCATTAGCTCTGCGGCGCTGATCTCGCCCTGCTCAAGCGCGGCGGACTGGGCCAGCGCGTCCATGTTCAAAATATCCATTAGTTGAAAAAATCAACTAAATGCAGCCGCATCAAGTGGTGTTTTGACATTCCTGCAAAATAACGCCGGAAAATGTGCGCCTAGTCGCGCTGTGCTTCTGCCCGGCTTTTGCCGCTGACGGCCAAGGCAAGGGTCGCGCCCATCAGCCCATCCAGATCACCGTCCAGCACGCCTTTGGTGTCGGAGGTTTCATAGTTCGTGCGCAGGTCTTTTACCATTTGGTACGGTTGCAAGACATAGGACCGGATCTGGTTGCCCCAACCGGCATCGCCTTTGTTTTCATGCATTTCGTTCACGGCAGCGTTGCGACGATCAAGCTCCAGCTGGTAAAGACGGCTTTTCAGCGCCTTCATCGCGATGTCGCGGTTCTGGTGTTGCGACTTTTCGGAACTGGTCACAACGATCCCCGTCGGCGCGTGGGTAATGCGCACGGCGGAATCAGTGGTGTTCACGTGCTGGCCGCCCGCACCTGAGGACCGGTAGGTGTCGATTCGGATGTCTGACGGGTTCACTTCAATCTCGATGTTGTCATCGACCACCGGATAGACCCCGACAGACGTAAAGGACGTGTGCCGTTTGGCAGCGGAATCAAACGGGCTGATGCGGACCAGACGGTGCACGCCCGATTCTGATTTCATCCAACCATACGCGTTCGGGCCGCTAATCTTGTAAGTCGCGGATTTGATGCCCGCCTCTTCGCCTGCGCTTTCTGCCTGCAATTCAACTTTGTAGCCCTTTTTCTCGGCCCAGCGGACATACATCCGCGCCAGCATAGAGGCCCAATCACAGCTTTCTGTGCCACCAGCGCCTGAGTTAATCTCGAGAAATGTGTCATTGCCATCGGCTTCACCGTCCAGCAGCGCTTCCAGCTCTTTCTGAGCGGCGGTCTTGGCAAGCGCCTTCAACGCAACCTCGGCTTCGGCAACAACCTCTGTGTCGTCTTCCATCTCGCCCAGTTCGATCAGCTCGATACTGTCGCTCAATTCCTGCTTGATACCCTCATAGGTGGCGATGGCATCGACCAGCATCTGGCGGTCGCGCATCAACTTTTGTGCGGCTTCGGGATCGTCCCACAAGGTAGGGTCCTCGACGCGCGCGTTGAATTCTTCCAGCCGGTAGGTGGCCGTTTCCACATCCAGACGCTGTGCCAACAGCTCCAGCGACTTGCTGATCTGATCTGCCGTATTTTGTGCTTCTGCGCGCATGGTAATTGCCTTTTGATGACGTACCGCCGGAATAAACCAGCGCCACGGCAACAACAAGGCGTCCGGTGGATTTGGCAGACGGGTTTATCCCGCAGGGCTCAGAATAGCTATTAGTAAAGACCACCCGATGACAAGCTGCCAAAGCTGGCCTTGGGACCAACAACCGCCTTTTTACCCGTAGAGGTCGTGACCTGACGCGCCTGACGGCCGACTTCTTCGACCAAAGGCAGATCAACGCCCATCGCAAATCCGCCATCGAAGGTAATGCCAAAGATCGGCTCTTCGCCTTCCCGGAAACACTCAGAGACAACATTTTCGCCGCTTGCATCGTCACTGAGACGTGCACCAGAAAAACGGTCAATATTGATGAACGTACACGCAGAGGGCACGTTGAATTCCCCCCCGCCATATTTCTTGACTGCTTGGCTCATGAACCGCTGAAAAACCGGACCACACATGCCGCCACCCGAAGCACCCCGGCCCATCGGCTTGGGCTGGTCGTAACCAATGTAGCACCCCGCGACGATGTTGCTGGTGAAACCGATGAACCAGACATCCTTGGCCTCGTTCGTCGTTCCCGTTTTGCCCGCAGTCGGCACACCAAGGCTGACTGTCTTGCGCGCTGTACCACGCTCTACCACGCCGCGCATCATCGAGGTCAGCTGATAGGCCGTCACCGGGTCCATCACCCGCTCGCGGTTTGAAATCACGCGCGGCGCTTGGCCTGAAGGCAGGCTTGCCAGTTGGCAATCGTTACAGATGCGTTGATCATGCTGGTAAACGGTGCGGCCATAGCGGTCCTGCACGCGGTCCACCAGCGTTGGCTGCACCCGTTCGCCGCCATTGGCAAACATCGCATAGGCGCTAACCATCTGATAAAGCGTGGTTTCCTGTGATCCCAAAGCATTGGCAAGCACTGGTGACAGATCCTCGTATACGCCAAAGCGTTCGGCATATTCGCCGACGGTCTGCATCCCGACCTCTTGGGCCAGCCGGATGGTCATCAGGTTACGCGATTGTTCAATACCGGTGCGCAGCGGCGTCGGGCCATAGAACTTGTTACTGGCGTTTTTTGGCCGCCAGATGCCTTGCGGCGTGTTGATTTCGATCGGGGCGTCCACAACAATCGTGGCAGGGCTGTACCCGCTGTCCAGCGCAGAAGCATAGACGAACGGTTTAAAGCTAGAACCCGGTTGGCGTTTCGCTTGGGTTGCACGGTTGAATACGCTGTCTTGATAGGAAAATCCGCCTTGCATCGCGATCACACGGCCGGTGTCCACGTCCATCGCGACAAATGCGCCTTGCACTTCTGGCACCTGACGCAGGGTCCAACGGATAAAGCTGCCGTCATTATCGGCTGTCATCCTGCGAACATACACGACCTCGCCCACCTCAAGCAGATCACCCGCGACCTGCGCACGCCGCCCCAAACCGCCGTCTGCCAAGCGTTTGCGCGCCCATTGCACGTCTTTTGCGGGGATGAAATGACCGTCAGCGTCCTCTGGCACACCCTCGATTCCGATGCGGGCGTCATTGCTGCCAACCGAAAGGACAACAGCCGGAAACCACTGGTTCTCCAAATCAATATCACGCGAAACACGCAAGTCGGCCAAGGCTTCACGCCATGCTTTCTCTGAGGTGAGCTGATCGGTTGCAATCGTCTCACCTGTGCCGCGCCAGATACCCTGCCCCCGGTCATATTCCTCAAGCTCGCGGCGCAAGGCATTGGCGGCGATCGGTTGCATTTCATTGTCGATGGTTGCGCGAACGTTCAGCCCGCCGGTGAAAAACTCCCCTTCACCAAAATCCTGACTAAGCTGCCGACGAATTTCATCGGTGAAATAATCACGGGGCGGCAGATCAGCCTTGAAGCTCTCGAAATCGCCGTTCTGGACAGACCGCAACGGTTGGGCGACTTCGCTCTCGTAACTCGCCTGTGAGATATAGCCGTTTTCTTCCATCTCTCGCAGCACGAAGTTACGGCGCGACAAAAGCCGGTCCTTGCGGCGAACCGGATGATAATCCGAAGGTGCCTTGGGCAAAGACGCAAGGAACGCAGCCTCATGCGGGGCCAATTCACTGAGCGTCTTATTAAAATAGGTCTGGCTGGCTGCTGTCACACCGTAAGAGTTTTGGCCAAGGAAAATCTCGTTAAGATAAAGCTCGAGGATTTTTTCCTTGCTCAGCGCCTCTTCAACGCGGGCGGCAAGGATAATCTCCTTGATCTTGCGTTCTGCCTGACGGTCGCCTGACAGCAAAAAGTTCTTCATCACCTGTTGCGTAATCGTTGACGCGCCGCGCACGTCTTGGCCGCGCGACCGCACCGCATCGACCGCTGCGGCGGCAATACCGCGCAAATCATACCCTTCGTGAGTATAAAAATTCTTGTCTTCTGCCGAAATAAACGCCTGCTTGACCAGCGGCGGAATCGTATCTGCAGGCGCAAACAGGCGTCGTTCTTTGGCAAATTCGTCGATCAACCGACCTTGGCCCGAATAAATCCGGCTGATCGTAGGGGGGGTATATTGCGCAAGGCTTTCGTGGCTGGGCAGGTCGCGTCCGTACATCCAGAAAATCGCACCGATGGACAGCGCAACCATACCGATGCCCATGGTGAGGGTGGTAAAGATACCGCCCAGAAAAGAAAGGATAAATCGAAACACGTCTGCCGCCTCCCCGCGTTATGCGGAATATGGGTTGCTTATAGGGGGCCTGCGCGGGCGCGTCAAAACACGATGTGGTGGTTCATCGGCACTTCTTTGCCATAGATATGCGTTTTACTGCCGCACCAATGGCGCGCGGGCGGCATCCTGGTCGCGCCATGCCAGTATGGCGTCGGCAATGCCGTTTACCATCACAGCGCGCCAGACCGGATCGCGCAGGTTGTTCAGATCCCTGTTGGAGCTCAGAAAGCCGACTTCGACCAGAACGGACGGGATATCAGCAGATTTCAGAACCGAAAAACCAGCCTCGCGCTGCGGCCTGCGGTTCATCGGTCCGCCTGCCATCGCCATGCCATCCACCAACGCTTGGGCCAGATCCATTGACCTTGGCTGCGTCTCTTGCCGCGCCAGATCAAGCAGGATACCGGCGACCTGATCATCCGATCCGGTCAAATCCGCACCCGCAATAATGTCGGCGCGGTTGTGGCGCGCGGCCAAATGCTCTGTCGCGGTATCGCTGGCCTCTTCCGACAATGTGTAAACCGTCGCACCTTTGGCACCGCCTTGGCTCAGGCTGTCGGCATGCAGCGAAATGAACGCATCTGCCTGAACTTGGTGTGCGATGGCGACGCGGGTCTCCAGCGCGACAAAGATATCTTCGTCGCGGGTCAAAACCACCTCAACGTCTGCCCGGCGCAGTGTCTCTTGCAACTGGCGAGCGAACGACAACATCAAGTCTTTCTCCGCGACGCCTTCGCGTTCCGCACCGGGGTCGATGCCGCCATGACCGGGGTCCAGCACGATGATGAACCTGCCGTCATCGCGTGGCTCCATTTTCGGCGGGCGGGTCAGCGCCATTGGCCATGCCGCAGTGTTTGGCGCACCGGCTTGAGCGGCAAAAGTCTCGGCATCTGTCGTCTTTAACGCGATTTCGAGCACCGCAGCGCCGCTGGCAACATCGACCGGCATACCGATTTGGGTCGGCACCATTGGCGCGTCCAGATCCAGCACCAGCCGCGACCAACCGGGCTGAAACGCACCAAACCGCACATCCGAAACGCGTCCCGGCTCTGCCAGCAACGCATCTTTGCGCAAACCTCCAAAGTCAACTTCGCGGAAATCAACAACAAGGCGCGCAGGCATGTCCAACAAAAAAACGCGAAAAGGCACCCCTTGGGACAGCCCCAGACGCAAGGTGGTTTTGCCAAACCAGCCATCTGTTATTTCGCTGGTGGATGGATCAACCCGCGCAAGTGCTGTCAAATCCTGCGCGCGCAATGGGGCACCCGCCAAAAGGATGCAGGTCGCCCAAATGGCTATTCTCCACAGAAACCTGTGTGCTGTTGCCTGCTGCATTGTCACCGCTTTACGCTTGTTGTTGGCGTCAAACTACCACCGTCCAACCCCGCGCGTCCAGCATTCAACGCCCGTTCATGAATACCTTGAGGCGCGCCAGCCCTTTTTGGATGTCGTTGGTGCTGCGCGCATAGGAAAACCGCAAGGTGGTCAGGCCGCGCCGGGGGTCAAAATCAAGGCCCGGTGTGACAGCGACCCCCGCCTGTTCCAGTATCTCTGCGGCAAAGGCTCGGCTGTCCGAGGTCAGATCAGATACATCCGCATAGACATAAAACGCCCCGTCCGGCGGCGCGAAACTGGTGAAACCTGCGTCTTTTAGCCCGGTCAACATCAGCGCGCGGTTCTGGCGGTAAACATCCATGTTGGCCTGCAATTCACCCTCACATTCGATCGCGGCAAGGGCGGCAATCTGGCTGGCGTGCGGCGCACAGATGAACATATTTTGTGCGATCCGTTCCACCACACGCACGTGGTCTTCGGGCACAACCATCCAACCAACGCGCCAGCCGGTCATGGAGAAATACTTGGAAAACGAATTGATGATATAGCAGTCGTCCGTCAGTTCCAGCGCAGTGACCGCCTTCTTTTCATATTCAATTCCGTGATAGATCTCGTCCGAGATGAACGAGGCGCCCGTTTCAGCGCAGGCCCCCACCAGATCACCCATCGCCGCGTGATCCAGCATCGTACCCGTGGGGTTGGCAGGGGATGCAACCAACAGCCCCGCCAGATCCATCCCTTCAAAGTCTGCTGCGACCGGCTGATAGCGGTTGGCAGATTGGGTGGGCAGATCGACGGGTTCCAGTGCAAGTGCTTTCAGAATTTGGCGGTAGCTGGGATAGCCGGGCGCGCCGATGCCCACTTTGTCACCCGTGTCGAACAGCGCGGTGAACGCCAGAATGAAACCACCCGATGAGCCCGGCGTGATCACCACGCGCCCCGGATCAAGATCAACGTTGTACCATTCGCCGTACATCTGCGCGATCCTCGCGCGTAACGCCGGCAGGCCAAGGGCAACAGTATAGCCCAGCGGCCCCTGCGCCATCGCAGCATTCAACGCCGCGACCGCGCCTTTTGGTGCGCCTGTACCGGGCTGGCCGACTTCCATATGGATGATGTGACGCCCTGCGGCCTCGGCGGCGGCGGCGGCCTGCATCACGTCCATCACAATAAAGGGATCGACGGCAGACCGGGTTGAAACGCGCATGGGCTTGCTCCTAATGTTGCGATGTGTTTTCAAACAGATGCGCCACTGGCGTCAACCCTTGCCCGCCCTATTGAGAGGTCTTTGACATGTTTACCCGCCTTATTGCCCCCGCTTTGGCCCTTGGTGTTGCCCTGCCGGTGGCCGCGATGGACCTAAAAGCGTTGACCGACGAAGAGCGCGCCCTGTTTCGTGCCGAAGTCCGGTCCTACCTGATGGAAAACCCGCAAGTGATTATGGACGCGGTCGACAAGTTGCAGGCGCAGCAGGCCAATGCCGAAGCGCAGGCGGATCAGACTCTGGTGTCAGACAATGCGGAAGCGATCTTCAACGACGGTTATTCGTTTGTCGGTGGCAACCCTGATGGCGATATCACATTGGTCGAGTTTCTGGATTACCGTTGCGGGTATTGCAAACGCGCCCATGCCGAAGTGGCAAAACTGCTGGAAACAGACGGGAATATCCGCCTGATTATCAAAGAATTCCCCATCCTCGGGGACCAATCTGTGCTGGCGTCCCGTTTTGCCGTGGCGACAAAGCAGGTCGCGGGCGACGACAGCTATGAGGCGCTGCATGACGCGCTGATGTCGTTCAACGGCGACGTTTCAATGCCTGCCTTGCGGCGTTTGGCCAATACATTCGGGTTGGACACAGACGCAATCGAGGCCCGTATGGGCAGTGAAGAAGTGACCCGCGAGATTGCCGAAACCCGCGCCTTGGCACAGGCGTTGCGCATTTCAGGGACGCCAACATTCGTCATGCATGACGAATTGCTGCGCGGTTATCTACCCTACGACCAAATGCTGGCAATCGTCGAAGAAAAGCGCGGCTGAAGGAACAAAGCCACCCTACTCTGCCGCTTCAACAGCCGCCGCAGCGCCCAGCTCGGCGGCTTTTCTTTCGACCTGCTCAACGATATGTTCGATCATGCTGGCGTTATCTTGCTTGTGGCTTTGCTTGCCCGCCAGATAAACCATGCCAGAACCGGCACCGCCGCCCGTAAAACCAACATCCGTCATCAGCGCCTCACCGGGGCCGTTCACCACACAACCGATGATCGACAGGCTCATCGGTGTTTTGATGTGCTCCAGCCGTTTCTCCAATGCCTCAACGGTTTTGATCACATCAAACCCTTGGCGCGCGCAAGACGGGCACGAAATGATGTTCACACCGCGATGGCGCAGGCCAAGGGATTTGAGGATTTCAAAGCCCATTTTCACTTCTTCAACCGGATCGGCACTCAGCGACACACGAATGGTATCGCCAATCCCCATCCACAACAGATTGCCCATCCCGATGGCTGATTTGACTGTACCGCTGATCAAACCGCCAGCCTCGGTGATCCCAAGGTGAATGGGGGCGTCGGTGGCTTCGGCCAGTTGCTGATAGGCGGCGGCAGCCATGAACACGTCAGAGGCCTTGCAGCTGATCTTGAATTCATGAAAGTCGTTGTCTTGCAGTATCTTGATATGGTCGAGACCGGATTCCACCATCGCATCGGGGCAAGGTTCGCCATATTTATCAAGTAGATGCTTTTCCAATGACCCTGCGTTCACGCCGATACGGATCGAACAATTGTGATCACGTGCAGCCCGGATCACTTCCTTGACGCGCGCTTCACTGCCAATGTTGCCCGGATTGATCCGCAGACAGGCCGCCCCTGCTTCGGCAGCCTCGATACCGCGTTTGTAGTGAAAATGGATATCCGCGACGATGGGTACAGATACCTCACGCACAATCTCTTTTAGCGCTTTGGAAGACGCTTCATCCGGGACCGAAATACGCACGATATCTGCGCCTGCTTCTGCGGCGGCCTGAACTTGGGCAATCGTCCCTTTGATGTCGGTGGTTAGCGTATTGGTCATTGTCTGCACGGATATCGGCGCATCGCCCCCGACAGGGACGTTCCCCACCATGATCTGACGGGACTTTCGACGGTAAATGTTACGCCACGGGCGGATATGATTGAGCGACATGAACGGGTTACCTTGCAGGTTGTGGGTCTACACCCAATACCTAGTCAACCAAACCTGACACTGCAATGCTTACTCAGACTTGCAGGGCAACGCAGCCAGCAAAGCCGGGTCAACATTCGCATCTTGCAAATCTGCAAACATCCGGCTGAGCGATGTGTCAGCGTTCGGATCGACCGGTTCGTACAATTCAGCCAACGCTTGCTGGCTTAGCGGTAGATTACTGGTCACACTGCCGCGCGATCCGACAGGACCATAGCAATTAGACCCCATCGCAAAGAACAACGCACCGGATTCGCCAGTCCGCAAAAGCGGCGGTTCTTCGGTTGCGGGAATTTCAAAGACCTCGCCTTTTTGCATGACCTTTTCAAAGATCGTCGTGCCATCAGCGGCCCGTACCCGAACCCAAGATTCGTAGGCAGCAACCATCAACACGCCTTCAACCTGCGTCTCGACAACCTGCGGTCGGGCCGGATCAACGCCCGGCGGCAAGGTCGCAGCCGCCAGTGTTTCAGAGGGCAAAGGCGATGCGAGGGCAAAGGAGGAAAATACACCCGAAGAGCGCGGGTCAATCGACGCAATCGGCGCGTCGCGGGGCACCAATACAGGCACATCAAGAGCCTGCGGCCGATAAAGCCGGTCCAGCGCATCCGCACGCGGTGTGTCAATCGCACGCGGCGCAGCCGATGCGATAGCGCTTTCGACAGGTGCAGATGGCAATGCGCTGTCCAACGGATCAAGGTCGGACAAGACGATGGGTGTCTGGTCGACTGGGGCGACCTGCACACGCTGCACTTCTTTCAGGACGGTCCAGCCGCCAAAACCGATAGCGCCGATCAAACCGACCAGCACCAGCATGGAGCCGATCGCCGCAGGTTCGATCCGGCTAAAGATACTGTCTGTCGCGGGGGTAAACGGCATGGCGGGGCGGGCAAACGGGTCTGCCTCGGCGGCGCGCGCCTTGCGCTCTTCAAAAGATGTTTTCTTGATCACGGACGCTTCGGCGGACATGCCGTGAGCCACCGCGAAACCGGATTCGGTACAAAACGCGGCGAACGCCTTGTCGGGATCCATGTTCAGATAGCGCGCATAAGACCGCACATAACCTGCGATAAATCCGGGCGTGTCGAATGCATCCGGGTCGGCATTTTCAATGGCAGCAATATAGGAGGCTTTGATCCGCAGTTCGCGCTGAACGTCCAGCAATGACTTGCCAAGCGTCGCGCGTTCACCACGCATAATGTCACCAAGTCGCAACTCAAAAGCATCAAACCCCTGGGGCTCGACATGTTCTTCAACGACCTTGGTAGACCACCGCCCAATCATAAAATTGTCCCGCACTAACTTGCCTGTGACCTTGACCCATATCGCAACTTCCGATTCGGGATGGCCTTTTGTTGCTATAAGCTTAACATAAGGCAACGGAAAATGCGAAATTAACCTTGTTAGCCAGCAGCTTCGGCACGATTTAGCGCACAATGCGACCAAAGACCGTCCATCGCTGCAACCAAAGCGTCCATTTCGCGGGGTCCGTGTACCGGAGAAGGTGTAAAACGCAGGCGCTCGGTCCCGCGCGGCACGGTCGGAAAGTTGATCGGCTGGACGTAAATGCCGTGCTCTTCGAGCAACATGTCAGACAGTTTCTGCGTATGTATTGGGTTCCCGACCATCACAGGCACAATATGTGACCCGTGATCAATGATCGGAAGGCCCAATCCCTTGAGCCGCAGTTTCAGTGCTTTGGCCTGTTGCTGATGCTTTTCACGCAGCAAAGGTGTGCGTTTCAGGTGCGCCACTGACGCTGCTGCGCCCGCCGCAATCGCAGGCGGCAGAGATGTGGTAAAGATAAAGCCGGGCGCATAGGACCGGATCGCATCGCACATCTTAGCCGAGGCCGCGATATAGCCGCCCATCACGCCATATGCCTTGGCAAGCGTCCCGTTGATGATGTCCAGACGGTGCATCAGGCGGTCGCGTTCTGCCACCCCTGCCCCGCGCGGGCCGTACATGCCGACCGCGTGTACTTCGTCGATGTAGGTCAGCGCACTAAATTCATCCGCCAGATCGCACAGCGCCTCAATCGGGCCGAAATCACCATCCATTGAATAGATCGATTCGAAAGCAATCAGTTTGGGCGCGGCCGGATCATCTGCCTCAAGCAATTCGCGCAGGTGGGCGACGTCGTTGTGACGGAAAATTCGTTTGGCACCACCATTGCGGCGCGCCCCCTCGATCATAGAGGCGTGGTTGAGCGCGTCCGAGTAAATGATCAGGCCGGGAAACAGTTTGGGCAACGTCGATAGTGTCGCGTCATTCGCGATGTAGGCAGAGGTAAACAGCAACGCCGCCTCTTTGCCATGCAGGTCAGACAGTTCCGCCTCAAGACGCTTGTGATAGACAGTGGTGCCCGAAATGTTGCGCGTTCCGCCTGATCCAGCGCCCGTCGCATTGAGCGCTTCGTGCATCGCCTCCAGCACAACGGGGTGCTGACCCATGCCCAGATAATCATTGCCGCACCAAACCGTGATGTCCTGTTCGCGGCCATCGGGGCGTGTCCAAACGGCATGCGGAAACTGACCATTGCGGCGCTCGATATCAATGAAAGTCCGGTAGCGACCTTCTTCGTGGAGCCGCGCAATCGCCTCGTCCAGCTTACCCGTGTAATCCATGCGCTTCTCCAATTCACCGCGTCGACAACAGCCAGAACCTGCCGATGTCGGAAATTTTCACTTAGACCGAATATAGAAACATATCCCCTGCTTCAATGTCTTAAGGCTGTGCGTCTTGTCGCAGCATTGATCTGGATCAAGTTTGGAAAATTCGCCGAACCCCGCGCCTGCGTCTCGCACCTCTGGACACCCGCTTGCGGCCTGTTAACGTCACGCGAACCTACACCCTATTGCGGAGCCTCCCTTATGTCCCTCGACGCCGTTCTGTCAAAAATTGACGCCGACCTGCCCGATGCTACCGACCGCCTGCTTGACCTGCTGCGCATCCCGTCCATCTCAACCGATCCCGCGTTCAAGGACGACTGCGACCGCGCCGCGGATTGGCTGGTTGCGGACCTGAGCGCGATGGGCGTCGATGTCTCCAAGCGTCCGACACCGGGGCACCCGATGGTGGTCGGTCATGTCGGCGAAGGCGCGCCACATCTGCTGTTTTACGGCCACTATGACGTCCAACCCGTTGATCCGCTTGCTCTTTGGGACCGCGACCCGTTTGATCCGGAGGTTCAAGAAACGGCTAAAGGAAAGGTCATTCGTGGCCGTGGGTCATCCGACGACAAGGGCCAGTTGATGACCTTCATCGAAGCATTGCGCGCGTGGAAAGAGGTCAAAGGCGACTGGCCCTGCAAAATCACCTTCTTCCTTGAAGGCGAAGAAGAAAGCGGATCGCCCTCGCTCATCCCTTTCATGCAAGAAAACGCCGAAGAGCTGAAATCAGACATTGCGATGATCTGTGACACCGGCCTGTTCGAGAGCAAGACCCCCTCTATCGTGACCATGCTGCGCGGGTTGCTGGGCGAGGAGCTGACCATCACCGCCCCCGACATTGACCTGCACTCAGGCATGTACGGCGGTATCGCGCGCAACCCCATTCGCGTGCTCAGCCGCATTGTAGCGTCCTTGCACGATGAAACCGGCCGGATCACAGTGCAGGGATTCTATGACGGTGTGCCTGAACTGTCCGATGAATTGGAAGCACAATGGCAGGGCCTTGCTTTTGACCACCAAAGCTTTCTGGGCGACGTGGGCCTGTCAGAACCCGCAGGCGAACAGGACCGCACCCCGCTGGAAATGATCTGGTCGCGGCCCACCTGCGAAGTAAACGGCATCTGGGGTGGCTATACCGGCGACGGTTTCAAGACCGTGCTGCCATCACAAGCCCATGCGAAAATCTCGTTCCGCTTGGTCGGCACCCAAGACCCCTTTGCCATCCGCGAAAACTTTCGCGCCATGGTGCAGGACGCGCTGCCCCCTGATTGCACCGTTGAATTTCACGGCCATGGTGCCAGCGGTGCCTCAGGGGCCGACACCTCCGGCACAATGTTCGAGGCGGCCCGTCAGGCGCTGTCAAACGAATGGAACGTGCCAGCGGCATATATCGGCTGCGGCGGGTCGATCCCGATTGCAGGGCACTTCCAGAAAATCCTTGGCACGGAACCGATGCTGATCGGGTTTGGCAAAGACGACGACGCGATCCATTCACCGAACGAAAAATATGACTTGGAAAGCTTTCACAAAGGCATCCGGTCCTGGGCGCGCGTTCTTGATGCGCTGACCTGAGATCAGGACCGCCGACGCCCCTCGCGGACAAACACATAGACGCCAGAGGCAATGACAATCGCCGCACCGATAAACACCGTCGGTGCGGGCCATTCCCCGAACACGGTCCAGCCCCAGAACAGCGAATAGATCAGCAGCACATATTCAAACGGGGCCACAGCTGACGCGTTGCTCAGCCGGTATGCTTGCGTTAGCAGATACCCGATCACTGCCGACATCGCCCCCAATCCTGCAATCACAAGCGTGTCTTCGGGGGCAGGCCACACCCATGCCCGCAACAGGAATTGCGCGCTGGCGGAACTGTCGGCCGTCACAAACCGACCATCGCCCGCAACCAGATACATGATGCCGCTGACAATCAGAAACGCCACTTGCAGATGGATCGTCAGCGCCGAGGCGCGGCTGGTCGCACCCAGCTTGCGCGTCAACACCGACATCAACCCGTATCCCGCCGCCGCCAACACCGGCAGCACGACGATCCACCCCAGACCAGAAGCACCCGCCGCAACTTCGGGGCCCATCATGATCAGCACACCGACAAAACCGACACCAATAGCCGCGAACCGGCGCGGTCCGACCTTTTCGCCAAGGATCGGGATAGACAGCAAAGTGACAAACAAGGGTGCCACGAAATACAGCGCATTGGCCGTCGCCAGCGGCATTGCAACAATCGCCGCGTAAATCGCGCTGTTGGCAAAAACGATCAGTAAACCACGCAGGATATGCAACGCAGGCTTGCCCGTGTTCAGCAGGCTAAAACCGCCCTCGTACATCAGCACCCCGAACGTCAGTATGATCCCGATACCCGAGCGCATGGCAATAATCTGGTGCAACGGGTAGTCGCCCGACATCGCCTTGATGAACATATCGTTCATTGAAATCAGGAACATACCGGCCAAAACGCAGTAGATGCCAAGATTTGCGTTCGATGAAGTTGGGCCTGTCATACCTTTCCCTACACCCGCATCTTTTGATTTGTTAGGCTAGAAAAACACAAGCCTGCAAAAGGACCGACACATGACCATCATCACAGGGTTCAAAGCCGGCGTGGCACGGGTGAACGGCATGCAGATCGCCTATGCGATGGGCGGGTCTGGCCCACCTGTGTTGCTGCTGCATGGTTTTCCGCAAACGCACGCCATGTGGCATGCCGTGGCACCCCGGCTTGCGGAGCGTTTTACCGTGATCGCCGCCGATCTGCGCGGCTATGGCGATAGCAGCAAACCATCGGGCAAAGGCAGCCACAGTTTTCGCAAAATGGCGGCAGATCAGCATGCGTTGATGCAGCATCTAGGATTCGAGCGCTTTCATCTTGTGGGGCATGACCGGGGTGGCCGCACCGCACACAGGTTGGCCCTTGATGCGCCCGGTGCGGTGCAAAGCCTGACGGTCATGGACATCATTCCAACCCATCTGCTGCTGGACGCGCTTAGCCGGGATGTGGCGCAGGCCTATTACCATTGGTTTTTCCTTGCCCAGCCATCGCCGCTTCCCGAAACCATGATTGCCCATGATCCTGACACGTTCTTTGAGAGTTGCCTGTTAGGCTGGGGGTCCGCGAAACTGGACGACTTTGACCCGCACGCATTGGCCGCCTACCGCACCGCGTGGCGTCGGACCGAAACAATCTATGGCATGTGTGCAGACTACCGGGATGCGCTGGACGTGGATTTCGACCTTGATGCCACCGATCTGGAGAAACACGTCACCTGCCCCGCCTTGGTCCTGTACGGCGCAGATGGTGCAATGGCCAAAACCTACGATGTGCCAGCAACTTGGGCAGCACGGTTAAGCGATATGCAAAGCGTCGCGATTCCCGGCAGCCATTTTTTCATTGACCAGCATCCGGTTGAAACGGCGGATGCAATGCTGGCTTTTTTGGGCGCGCAAGAAAACTAGCACAACACACAAAGAAAAAGGGACCCCGTTAAGGATCCCTTTTCAAGCAGCAGTGGCGCGGTTGACGGGGCTCGAACCCGCGACCTCCGGCGTGACAGGCCGGCACTCTAACCAGCTGAGCTACAACCGCCCGCTGCACACTCCGTCGTTACCGTCGAAGCGTTGGGCCGTAATATGGGTGACACGCTGGGGCGTCAAGACGCAAAAATGATGAAATGTGCAGAAAGTTTCGATCCGGCCGATTCAGTTAAATTTACAGAACAATATCCGCGAAACGCCGCGCGCCTGACGGCGTGATATTGATAATAAACGGGGATTTATGGTGGGTCGTGAGAGGCTCGAACTCCCGACATCTTCGGTGTAAACGAAGCGCTCTACCAACTGAGCTAACGACCCGTTGGGACGTCTCATAACGCAACGGTGCTGGCGGCTGCAAGCCCCTAAAAGCATCAGATTGCAATTTCAAAGGCCGACACCGGTATTCGGCAGAGCATGTGGCCCTCAGGGCGTTTCCCAAACGGTCTCGGTGCCGTCCTCCAGCACATAGACACATCCCTGAATATTCGACAATTTCCCCGCCTCGGTTATGTCCAGGCCGCACACATGCGCGCGCAGCACCTGCCCCAATAAACCATGTGCCACAACAACAGTAGGCCCGGTCAAATCACGCAGGAACGCTATGATACGGCCCTCGAACGCGGCCAGACCTTCACCGCCCTCGGCGACATCATATATTTCAAGCGCTGTTGGACGGGTTGCAGCCCATTCGGGGCGCAGTGCGAAAATTTCAGACCTCAGCATGCCTTGCCAAGCACCTGCGTCAATCTCCATCAGCCTTTCATCTGTCTGAAACCCTCGCCCGCCAAGCGCAATCGCGGCGGTCTCAAGGGCGCGGCCCAAAGGAGATACAATCACAGCCGGGTTCTGAGCGAGAACAGGCGCGATGAGTGCCGCCTGACGCGCCGCCTCTTGGCGCCCTTGAGGCGTGAGCGGCGAATCCAGTTGCCCCTGCAAACGCAATACCTTGTTCCATTCCGTCTGGCCGTGGCGCAGGAACCATATCTTGGGATAACTGGAAATAGGAATCGCCTTCTAGAGGAGGGTGTTGTTGGTCGCCATTCTGGCGCAAATAGGCGTCGGTGCTAGAACAAACCAGAGCAACAACGTGAGGTTGTGGGTAACAAACGATTTAAATTTATAAAGAACCAACAAAACCATAAACTTATGAGGTAAAAACTGGTTCGGATTTTTGAGGCTGCCTCTTACTCACACAATAGAATCCTGCCGTTCATGCTCGATGCAGCATTCGCCATTATAGGCGCGTCCTTCAGCTTCGCTGCACTGATCATGACTGGCCGGTGTTAGGACGAGGTGCCTTTCACCGCATCGTAAGCGAACCAATGAGATGCCAACAAACCGGACCATGCAGGCGTGGCGAATACTCATGCAGAGGAACCTCCCACGCGCAGCGCGATTCATTCTGCAATGCTGCATATTTCACCATAAATGTTCTTCAGATGGGCCAACCCTGAAGGATCTCAAACCGACCTTTCGCTGCGTTCCCGCCCGATAATCGCGAGGTGGATTGAGCTGGCGACCACCACAGATACGCCAACGTCAGTTTTCCCGAACCCTTTTTGATCAAGTGGATTTGACGCCAGCAAATTGTTCTGCAAGTCCCCTTGAATGTGGGGCGGTCGGCAACCCATTTCTACTTCTAGGCCAACGAAACGCATATCCCATGCGCTCGCCGACCTCACAGAACGGGACGGTTAGGCCAATGGTCTATCTACAGCTTATTTTTGGTTTTGCTCTGCTTGTCGCGGGGGGTGAGGCTTTGGTGCGCGGTGCCGTTTCCCTAGCCTCGCGGTTCGGAGTATCCCCTCTCCTGATTGGTCTGACACTCGTCGGGTTTGGAACTTCTACACCGGAACTGGTCACAAGTTTACAGGCGGCTTTCGGCGGCTATCCGGGTATCGCGATTGGCAATGTCGTTGGATCGAACATTGCCAACATTCTGCTGATCCTCGGTGTAGCAGCGCTGATCATGCCGCTGGTCATTGACCCTGTCTCTTTTCGCCGGGACGGCACGGCCCTGGCGATCGCGACCATGCTCGCCACCGGAGTCATCATCTATGGGTCGCTGGACCGCTGGATGGGGAGCGTTCTCGTTCTTGGGTTGCTCGCTTATCTCATCGTTGCTTACAGGAGCGACCGTAACACCGTCGCCGCAGGCGGACGGCAGGATGACCCTGAAGGCGCAGCGCTGCACGGCTCAATCTGGCTTGCACTCGGTTTGGCGCTTGGTGGAATCACAATGACAATCTTCGGCGCGCGGCTAACCGTGGACGCAGCTGTCACACTCGCGCTACTTTGGGGTATGAGCGAGACCGTCGTGGGGCTTACGGTCGTCGCAGTGGGCACGTCGCTGCCCGAACTGGTGACATCCGTCATGGCAGCGCTGCGGCGGCAACCCGGCATCGCCTTTGGCAACGTCATCGGATCAAACATCTACAACATCCTCGGCATCATGGGCATCACCGCGCTTGTCCGTCCGATCCCGATCCCGCCACAGGTCGCACAGCTTGATGTCTGGGTCATGTTCGCGGCCACCCTCGCACTGATCTTTGCAGTGCAGGCATAGCGGCGGATCGGGCGCGGGACCGGCTTTGTCTTTCTGGGTTGCTACGCAGCCTACACAGCATGGCTGGTCGCGGGTTTATAAACAGCGCTTCACGTCGGCCCTGCACGTGGGGGCTTTTCATCATACTGCTGCAGGAAAGAATGCCGCATGAACACTCTGAACCGCCCAATGCTCAGCCTGATGATCGGAGGTATCCTGACGGTTGCGTCCACATTCGCAGTCTATGCCCAGAGTCTAGACCGTTCTGGCGACGTCAAAGCGCTTGGTAACTGTGAAGGTTGTATATTTGATACACAGGATTTTTCCGGGCGCCGACTAATGGGCATTAATTTCGCGTCTGCCGAACTGAGCAATATCGTCTTTGAAGGTGCTGCAATGAACATCGCGATTTTTGACGGAGCCAGCCTGCGCGGCGTGAGCTTCGTCGGCACAAACCTCAGCGGTGCCAGCTTCGTCGGATCGCGGCTCATAGACGTGACTTTTGATGGTGCAGACCTTAACGGGGCCGTTTTCGAAGGGGCCATTCTGGAGCGAACCGACCTTCAATCGGCACGGCTTTGCAACACCCAGACCCCCGGTGACATTATGGATAACTCGGACTGCGATTGAACGACGTGCCCTTCAACATGCCCGGTTCGCACACCAAACCCGATCAATAGCTGGCACATGTTTTTTTGAACTCGAGGGTGGTGGACAGGAGTACATATCGCCTAACGATCTGGTCGCCGGTTTTGTGAGCTGATGCCGGAACGGGTCTGGTGACATGACCCGCAGGAAAGCCCCTCGGCGCCGATCCGGCTGAGACCGGCATTGATATTCATTCCGTGGATGCGGTCAGGCGCGTCTCGCGTTCCCCAGAGCGGAATATTGTCTTTACCCACCTGACAATTCAGGCACCTTTGATAGGCGCTAACTGTGTGCATACGGTCCCATGCAGCAAGGAGATCCACGGTCGCGACGGTTCCGGGATCAGGAATGCCGGACAGATCCAAACCGTGTTTCCCTCTGGCGAAAGCGATTGTTCCGACCGCAAGCCAAGCGGTGATGATGCGCCTATGACGGATATCGAACTTTACGCGAAATCAACGAATTTACTGAACAGCATTTCGCGCAAACGCTGACCCGTTGCCGCAAAGATGGCATCCGCGAGCGCTGGAGCGGCGGGCGCTGTCGCGGGCTCGCCCAGTCCTCGAACCCGCTCGGCCAGTCCCAAGAGCTGGGTGTGGAAGCGCGGTGTCTGATGCAGCCGCATCCCCTCGAAGGCATGGAAATTGGTTTGTTGCACTGCGTGGTTCTCATAGGTGAGTTCGCAGTTCATCGCATGGCCGAGACCGAAGATGGCAGCGCCTGTCAGCTGCGCCTCGGCGTTGACGGGATCAAAAACAGTGCCGCAGTCGGCAGCGATCCAGACATCGTCGATGCGCAGGCCACTGTCGGTCATGGTCACGTCAATGACCTCGGCCACGGGCACGCCGTGGGTATGTGCGAAGGCAATCCCTCGCCCGCGTCCGGCCCCGATGTCTGCCCCCGACCAGTTCGACATCTCGCCTACAGCTTCCAGCACGCGGCGCGAGTCTGCGTCGTCGATCAGGCGCAGCCGTTCTGCCAGCGGATCGTCCCCAGCCGCGTGTATCAGCTCTGACAAGAACCCTTCGTGAAAGAAACTGTTTGAACAGGCTCCGGGCGAGCGCCACGATCCAATCGGCATAAGCTGCGGCGCGGCATACCCCGTCACGCGGTAGTTCGGGATGGCATAGGGCTGATCAAACGCACCCCAAGCCAGCATCACGTCAGGTCCGGGTGGCACGAAAAAGACGCGGCCAAACCACGATCGCACCAGCGACGGGCTGATCGTGTCAAGGTCACAGCCGACCACGCGGCCATCCGCAACCGCGCCGCGCGCGCGGGCCAAATGCAGGGGTCGGGGGAAATCATGGGTCATATCCTCTTCTCGGCTCCACGTGGTCTTGATCGGTGTGCCCGGCAAGGAGGCAGCAATCTGGATCGCCTGCACCACATAATCATGGTCAAGCCTGCGGCCAAAGCTGCCACCGGCGGGCAAGACATGCAGGGTGACTTGTGCCTTATCGAGGCCAGTGATTTCCGCTGCGGCGTCCCGAACGACATGGGGCACTTGGGTGGCGGTCCAGACCGTCACACTGTCCGTTTCTACCAGCACTGTGGCGCTCAGCGGCTCCAACGCGGCATGGGCGAGGAACGGCGTTCGGTATTCCGCTTCGATGATCTCCCCTCCGATCAGAGCGAACTCCACGTCACCGTCGTCGCGCAAGCGACTGTTGCGGTTGTCCTCTGTATGCGCATCCTCCAGCACCTGCCACATCTCGGCGCTGCTGGCAGGATAATCTGGGGCAAGCCAATCAACCTCAAGCGCGTCAGCAGCTTGAAAGGCAAACCATGTATTTTCGGCAATTACGGCAAGGCCTTCGTTCACCTCGACAACTGACCTTACCCCTTGCATCGCAAGCGCTGCATCGGCGTTATAGCCTGCCATTGCGCCACCCCGCCCCGGATTTGCCCGCACGGTCGCATGCAACATATCGGGCAGAACAACATCAATGCCGTAGTCTTGGGTACCTGTCGATTTCGCGACGATATCAAGCCGACGATAAGGTTTCCACAACCGCTTCCATTCTGTTGCGGGGCGCAGGACGACGTCTGTCACAGGGTCGATCTGTGCCGCATCAGCAGCGAGATCGGTGTAAGCAATACGCATCCCATCCGGCAGAATGACATGCCAGTCCCCGGTGCGCAGGTCCGCAATGGCGACACCTGTACGCGCTGCTGCGGCCGCCTTTAGCGTTTCACGTGCGGTGGCACCTGCGCGGCGCAGAGTTTCATGCAGATCGGCCGTCGAAGATGAGCCGCCGGTGAACTGCGACCCCGTCAGCCGTGAAACCGTGATCATTAGATCGCGCACAGTCTCGGCCACCCGTCCGTGATCCCACGCCGGAAAGGGTGTGCTTTCCGATGCAACGCTTCCATTAAAATAAGCTTGATGTGGCTGGCCGGGGTCGAGCGTTGCCGTGGCCGGATCAATATCCAACTCCTCGGCAATCAGCATGGCTTGGGTCGAGGCGATCCCTTGACCCACATCGGCGCGGGGCACGATCAGCGTGATGCCATCGGGCGTGATCTTTACGAACGGTGTCAGGGCCGCCTCACCCTCCCCCAGATCATCATGCAGAGGGTTGGGCGTTGGGCGGTTAACCAAATAGGCCCCGAAGGCAACTCCTCCGAGAATGGCGGCGGACCCGATGAGAAAGCTGCGGCGGGCGATTGTTTTGGCGCGTCCCATTCCTTATGCCTCCCGCAACGTTGTGGCGGCTGTGTGAACAGCAGCGCGGATGCGCGGATAGGTTCCGCAACGGCACAGATTGGCCGACATCGCGTCATCAATATCTGCGTCGCTTGGCTCAGTATTGTTGGCCAAAAGGTCAGCAGCCTGCATCATCTGACCGGACTGACAATAGCCACATTGCGCGACCTGATGTTCGATCCACGCCTTCTGCACGGCGTGCAACGCATCAGGCGTGCCCAGCCCGTAAATTGTTGTCACAGGACCCCAAACATCGCCAAGCGCCACTTGGCAGGACCGCACGGCTTCTCCGTCGATATGGACTGTGCAGGCCCCACATTGCGCAATGCCGCAGCCGTATTTGACGCTTGTAATGTTCAAGCCATCTCGTAGCGCCCAAAGTAGGGGCATGTCAGGCGGCAAATCGACGTTGCGCGTTTCACCATTAATGACGAGGTCCATAGGTCTCTCCGTTCGGTTTGCAGGCGATGCAGAACATCGCGTTGCCTCAAAAATAGGGGCGGCCGCATTGTGAGGCGATATGCAAATCAGGTCACAAGCAGGCAAATCAGGTCAGCCAGCATTCTGGATATGGCCTTGCGCGTTTCCGAATGGCATTCTGGGTGTGCAAATGGAGACCCTCACCGTTGGAACGTTCAGAAACATATTCGCTCTTTATGGCCACTGATGTGGTTTGCCGGATACTCGGGATCGATCCACAAGTAATGCTCGAGACCGCAGGCCTTGCCAAAGTCGCACGCAGCCGCACCGAATTGCGGGTCACGGCAGCTCAATATTTCGATGTGTGGAATACGATGGAAGCGCTGTCACCGCGCGCTGATTATGTTCCCTACCTTGGCGTCGCCATTTCCCGTGGACCGGTGATCCCTGTATTCTTCACCCTGTCCTGTGCGCCAAATCTGGAGGCGGGTCTTATGCGCTTGGCGCAATTCAAGTCCTTGCTCGGCCCAATACGGATGCGCGTTTTTTGGGAAGAAGGGATGTTGCGATTGGAGTATGGCAGCGCGGATGATCGCAGCACTATGCCTCCAACCCTTGGCGCTCTGCAGCTTGTTTGCACGCTCGAGAATATTCGTGGCGCCACTGCGCATCTTCTTCGTCCAGCGTCGGCGGGTTTCAACGGTTCTGAAGCAGAAAGACGACAGATTGCTGGTGATCTCGGGATCATGCCTGAACGCTCAAATGTGACTTTCATGGTATTTTCACTAGAAGATGCCAATCGGCCGTTCATTTCTGAAAATCCGGATTTCTGGGCTGATGTCGAGGCTGACTTGAAGCTTCAACTCGCCGCACAGAATGACCGTCTGCCAGTCGCCTCTCGGGTTCGGGGGGCACTGGTAGATCTGATGCCATCGGGGCGGATAGGCGCGGAAGATGTTGCAGATATTCTTGAACTGAGCCGAAGCACGTTGCAACGGCGGTTGCGCGACGAAGAGGCGACGTATCAAGAGGTGCTCGATGGAACGCGGCAGGATATGGCCATGCGGTATCTTGCCAAGACCACCCTGCGCGCTGACGAGATCGCCAATGTTCTGGCTTACCGCGACGCGAACAGCTTTTCGCGCAGCTTTCGCCGCTGGACGGGGCTTTCGCCGTTAGCGTTCCGCCAAGCGGCCAACCAGCCATCGGTTTCGGGGGAAGCCCAATAGATCAGTCGTCGCTCTTTAACGGAGCCGCATCGCGGCTAAGAACCTTGCGTCCCGACGAGTATTCTGGCCGCAAGCGCCAGAATGGCACCGAAGCTAGGTGCCCAGACCAATGTGCGCATAAAGTGGCAACCTGCAGGTCCAGTCATATACATGCAAATTCGGTCAATTCACTGTCAGGTTATGATCAGGTTTTTGCCTGAGCGACGCCAGACTCGATTGCGGAGCCTCCGAACTCTGCGAGCCGATCATGTCGAAAGGATCCAACCGGAGCTTTCGAGCGAACCACTCGGAGCCACAGGATCCCAACCGTGGATAATCCGACCCTACTGTTAACTCTATACGGCAGTCGAGATCACCCTTGGCACCGTAAAGCTTGCATTCAATTCTATCGTGATTGCATCACATGGGCCGACAATGAAAGTGTTGTGAACCGGTTAGTCGATCGAAAACTTCATTGTCATGCCAGCGGGTGCCCCAGTGAGGTCCGTGTATTCTTGAAACGCACATCCTTGAATGAAAGTGAACCCGGAATCTAAGAATTTATCGCCATCGAACAGCCGGTAGTTAAGCCGCCCTGATGAGCAACTCGTCGATCCACTCATGTGGATGTGTTTTCCCTTCTTTGTAAGGTTCCAACCGTCGACTTGACACCCGGCTTTCGGTGACGTTATAGCGGCGACGGCCTTGTCTGTTAGGCCGTCATAGCAAGCTGGTCTTGTCCCGTTTTAGTTCCGGTCTCTTTCGAGCAATGTTTGCTATGAAGGAGATATGGAATGGCAACGAGATACACAGACGAGTTTCGGCGTGATGCAGTGCGCATCGCGATC
>Ga0115564_10000479_pt1 | contig 39806 bp, 39 predicted proteins | sample COGITO_mtgs_1105_7_FD_88680 | JGI IMG/M metagenome (GOLD analysis project Ga0115564, IMG submission 88680) | Pelagic marine microbial communities from North Sea - COGITO_mtgs_110523 | ecosystem: Environmental > Aquatic > Marine > Epipelagic | place: Germany:Helgoland, sampling site Kabeltonne...
CCTCTACCAAACTCAATCCTTTTTGTTCTAGGGTAGATGATAATTTATTTTTAATAAGCTCCACTCCTTTAGAAAGTTCAGTCGGCTCGCTTTTGGACATTTCCAATAAGGCACGGTCAAAATCATCAACTACTGGCAACAAAGCTTTAATCACGTCTTGGCTGGCTGTCGAAAACAATTCGATACGTTCTTTTGTAGTACGTCGTTTATAATTTTCAAACTCTGCAAACAGGCGTAAAAATTTATCTTTTTCTTGTGCTAAATCTGCTGTCAATTGTTCCTCTACCGAAAGTTCAATGGTTGTTTCTGTAGCCGTTTCATTTACTATCGTTTCTTCTGGAAGTTCAGCTTCCACTTTGGTTTCTTTTTTACTCATCGTATGTATAAACGCGTTGGGTGATTAATTTTTGTTTTATAACCAATGGCAAAAGTACTGCCATTATTAATAAAATGTCAAAATGTCACTAAGTATTTTTAGGATTCGAGTTAGTTAAAATAGTGTTTAGGATCAAACAAATGGTTTAGGCAATCAAATCTTCCAAAGCGGGTTCCAACTCGAGGTAATTAAATTTAAAACCAGCCTCTTGAATTTTGGCTGCACAAACGCGTTGACTTTCCAGCGCAATAGCACCCATTTCACCCAGTATAAGTCGAAGGGCAAACTCAGGCACATTAGGCAATACCAACGGTCGTTGAAGAATTTTAGCAATTAATTTTGTGAGCTCAATTTGTTTTACAGGATTTGGCGCCACAGCATTGTATACACCCTCTAATTTTGATTCTAACACAAACATAAATAAACGCACTAAATCATCAATATGAATCCAAGATTGCCATTGATCTCCAGAGCCTAAAGCAGCACCAAAATAGTGTTTGATGGGTGCCATGATTTTAGGCAACGCTCCTTCTTGTGTATCCAATACAATTCCAATACGCAGTGCCGTTGTTTTGACGCCGAGAGATTGAAAAGGTTTTAAACTACCTTCCCAATATTTCACAACCGTCCGTAAAAAACTGGCATCAGTTCCTTGGAATTTTTCATCGTAATAACGTGTTTTAGAATCCGGATAGATTCCTATTGCGCTTGCAGATATGATATGTTTAACAGGGAATTTATGGGTTTCAATATTGGAATGTAACAAAGATAAGGCCTCGGTTCTGCTAGATAAAATAGATGCTTTAGCTGCATTGCTCCAGCGTTGAGCAATGGAAGACCCTGCTAAATTGAGAATCACTTCTACACCCTCAAAACAGCCAATATCAATCTTATTTTCTTGTGGGTTCCAATAAAACCCTTTATAGTTTGTTTGAGAAACAATCTTGGATTTTCGAGTGGTTAAATAATGTACTGTATAGCCGTCAGCTAAACATTGGTATACCAACGCTTTCCCTACCAATCCAGTAGCTCCAGTAATTAAGAGTTTTTGTCCCATCCTTACAAAACTAATGATAACAACTTCTAAAAAATTGAATTGAGATAGGTTTAACAATATTTTAAGCTTCCTAACCTATTTAATTAGGGAAACACTAACAAACTTCATGCGGCTTGGTGGCTCTCAACATCTCGCGTTTACCTGGAGGCCCTTCTAAACGTTCTACCACAAACCCGACGGACTGCATGGCACGACGCACACTGCCTTTGGCAGCATAGGTGACTAAAACACCGTGAGTTTTCAGAGCATTAAACATACGTTTAAAAATAGATTCTGTCCATAATTCAGGTTGAACCCGTGCACCAAACGCATCAAAATAAATGAGGTCAAAGGCGTTTTTATCTTGTATATCAGTAAAAAATTGCTGTCGTTTTTTTAATGAAAAATGAGACGCGATAGGATGTAATTCTTCCCAAGAAAGGTCATGTAATGCATCAAAAACGATGTGTTGATTTGGGTCGATTAGAGATGCGTAGTTTAATTGTGATAATTCTTCTGACAAAACGGGATATGCCTCAACGCCTTCATAATGGATTTGAACGTCTTGCGTTTGTGCTTCCAAAGCAGTCACAAATGCATTCAGCCCTGTTCCAAATCCAATTTCAAGGATATGAACAGCTGATGGCTTGTATAAATTTAAAAAATGATGCAGCCCTGTTTTGATAAACACATGTTGTGACTCTTGGATAGCGCCATGTAGGGAGTGGTATTGCTCGTTCCATTCTTCAATCTGAATGGTTTTGGAACCGTCTGAAGTGGTAATAATACTGCGTTTCATAATCCAAAATGTTGGGCTAAAAGTACGCCATCCGCTTCAAAAATGTAGGTGAGCTCTGGGCTTACAATAGCTTCAATTTCCAATTCTGATGCACCTGCATCTTTTGCATAATGCTTTAAATCTTCCACAGAGGTTTCAGAAATAGTGGCGTATCCATTGATAATCACAGTTCCTTTAGCATCTAAAGGCATGAAAAAACCATAGTCTTTAAAACGGACCATCACCTCTTTATCAGATCCCATATCGAGAGTCATCCAGCAGCCTTTATTGGAACACACTTCTTTGATTGTACCCTGAACTTTAGTGAACAGAGTATCTGCTATTTTCATTGTTAAAAATGATGTTGCTAAGTCACCCATAGAACGTACCGATTGAGCATCTAAAGTAGCACCATACGATTCATAAACCGTAGAACCTACTTTAACTGGTTGCTGTCCTTGATGTATTTTTTGTTTACAGGAATGTAAGGAGATGGTTAATAAAAATATATAAACAGTGTTTTTCATGAGATTAAATTTTAAATAACGCATAAATATAAGAAGTTTTAGAAGATTGATATTGTCGAAACATTTATTTCTGTAAATTTGTAGCAACCTAAAGTTAAAAACTAACAAATGAGCACATTAAAAGTAACCCCAACAACACAATCAAAAATCACTACAATTGATTTTAAGAACCTTGGATTTGGAACTGTGTTTTCTGACCATATGTTGGTCTGTGATTATAAAAATGGTGCCTGGGGTACGCCTGAAATTGTGCCTTTTCAACCCATTTCACTTATGCCTTCTGCAAAGATTTTTCATTATGGACAATCTATTTTTGAAGGTATGAAAGCTTACAAAGACTCTAATAAGCAAACATGGTTATTTCGTCCAGACGAAAACTTTAAGCGTTTTAATATTTCTGCTAAACGCTTGTCAATTCCTGAATTACCAGAAACGATATTTATGGAAGGCTTAAAAGCATTGCTTAAGGTAGACGAACAATGGATACCTACACAAGATGGAAGTTCTCTTTATATTAGACCCATCATATTTGCTACAGGCGAAGGCTTTCATGCCTCCCCAGCAGATGCTTATAAATTTATGATTTGCACCGCACCTTCAGGACCTTATTTTGCAGGAAAAGTAAAAGTATTGATTGAACAAAACTACTCACGTTCTGCAAATGGGGGCGTAGGCTATGCAAAAGCTGGTGGCAACTATGCTGGGCAGTTTTACCCTACACAACTAGCGATAGATAAAGGGTATGACCAAGTAATTTGGACGGATGACAATACGCATGAATACATAGAAGAAGCGGGCGCGATGAACATTTTTGTTCGTATTAATGATACACTCATCACAGGGCCAACCAGTGATCGAATTTTGGATGGTATCACAAGAAAAAGTATTCTTGAAATTGCAAAAGACGAAGGCATCAAGGTTGAAGTCCGAAAATTTACCGTCACCGAAATTGTCGAAGCCTCTAAAAACGGTAGTTTAAAAGAAATGTTTGGTGCAGGGACTGCCGCCGTCATTTCTCCGATTGCAACATTTGGATTTAAAGACAATGATTATCACTTACCAGAATTTGACAATCCAGTTGCGTTGCAATTAAAAAAACGCATCATGGACATTCAAACGAATAAAGCAAAAGATTTATTTGGCTGGACTGTAAACGTATAAAGGTTAAGATTCCAAAATCTGTTGAATATTTGGCTTAAAATAGTGGGGACCTTTCAAAACTTTTCCGTCTTCTCGGTAAATAGGTTGACCATCGGCACCTAACTTGCTCATATTACTACGCTGAATCTCCTCAAAAACAGTTTCTATTTTGTGCTGCATTCCATGCTCAATAATCGTCCCACAAAGGATATAAAGCATATCCCCTAAGGCATCAGCCACTTCTACCATGTCATTGTTGTTAGCGGCTTCTAAATATTCTTCATTTTCTTCTTTCATTAAATCAAAACGAAGCGTGTTTTTAGCGGTACCTAAATCAGCTTTGAGAGAGGTTCTATAGCCAATTTTAAAGGCTTCATGGAATTCTTGGACTGCTTTTATTTTAGATTTCATGTGTTTTATATTTATTATTTTTTAACGGTCACATGATACATCCATTTAATCATTTTCCTAGGGAATCAAGATTTAGATATGGATGTTTCATCTGTCTATTTTTATGGATTTGTTTTATACATTTTAACCCACCAAAGATGAGGGTTCAAACATGCTGTGGTTCTTATAATTTTTTATAAATTTGACTCGATTTATAAGTCTAAAAATACACAATTATGTTCACTCAAGGACAACTTACTTTCGGAATCCTTTTTGCCATTGTTTTTATGGGTGTTATCATCTATGCTTACCGCAAGGATTTTAACCTTCATCAAAAATATTACAAAGGAAGTTTATGGGTCTTGTTGGCTTTTGTAGGTTTTATCGCGGGTATTGCTGCTATCAAATTTATTTTAGGTTACTAAAAAAAGCCACTTACCTTTTAAAATAAGTGACTTTTGAATTGTATTGAATTAAACCTTGTTAGTTGACTTCTGGCAAAAAGCCGTAATTCTCAGAATAATATAACATCTGATCTACAAAACTCTTTACATAGTTTACCTCTATTGAAGTAATCGCGCCATCAGCGTCGGTTTGTGGCAACAACACTGGATTTACAAAACCACCATAAGCTGCAGATGTAAATTGTTTGTTACGCTCTAAAATTTCTGCATGAATCACTTGATCCACTTTTACTCCGTAGCCCTCTACTAAGTCTTGCACTGCTGTAAAATCTCCTTCAGATTTTATACGCTGTGTTTCACGAAGTAACTGACCGAATAAATCGTGAAGTTTTTCATAATCATTGATATTGAAATAGGTCTTCCCATCACGGGTTACTTTTTCAATCACATTATCATTAAGCCCTTTTTCATACGCCCAAGCACTCACCCACTGACGGTTTCGCATGTGTGCTTCTTCAACATCATCTCCTAAATTTAATCGAATCAATTGAGTCATTAAGCCATTTCGAATATAGCCATCAAAAGCAGCCATTCCAACGGCTTTCCAATCCGTTACCAATCCTAATTCTTGTAGTTTTGGATTGTATAAATAATAAAGACCTACTAAATCAGCACGTCCTTCTTCTAAAGTAGATGCATAATTTTTCAAAGTTTCTTTTGTTTCACCAACACCAGGGTTTAATTGTCCCGATGCATGTCCCACAACTTCGTGAAGTGCCGTGTGTAGCTTATCGCCTAGTTGACCGTATTTTTTCTCTAGCTCATATTCTTCATCGTCATGAACAAACTCTTTAAGTCTTCCAGAACTTCCAGAATTGTTATAAGCATTTGTAATGTTTCCTAAAGAAACAGACTTACTACCCACCTCAGCACGAATCCAGTTCGCATTTGGAAGATTAACTCCAATGGGGGTGGTTGGCGACGCATCACCTGCTTCTCCTGCTACATTAACGGTTTTATAACTCACCCCTACAACATTTTTCTTTTTATGCTCTGGGAATAAAGGTGAATTATCCTCAAACCATTGTGCGTTTTTAGATAATACTTCCATTTTAGCCGACATATCAAAATCTTTAATTTGAACAATCGTTTCGTAAGAACCTCTATACCCTAAAGGATCGTTATAAACTTCAATAAAACTATTGATATAGTCAATATTCCCTTCCGTTGCGGCAGTCCATGCCACATTATAATCGTCCCAAATTTGTAAATCACCTGTATTGTAATATTGAATGAGCAATCCAAGGGCATCCCCTTGGGCTTGATTTTCAGCTACGCCTTCAGCTAATGTTAACCACTTGACAATCTCGTCAATTGCTTCACCATAAAGCCCACCTGACTTATACACACGTTCTTGTAATTCGCCGTTGACTTTTACAAGTTGGGAATTTAAACCATGTGATAACGGTTTTTTAGGATCTGGAGAACTGATTTTTGAATAAAACGACTCTACATCTGCATTGGTTACACCAGCCCCATAGAAATTGACAGCAGATGCCGCAACATTATCAACACCCTTGGCTTGATTTACTTTTTTAGCATCTGTATCATTAAAAATGACTTCAAAAGCTTCCCCTTCTAAAACCGTATTTGAAGCGGCTAAAATGGAAGTCAGATATTCTGCAGAAAAATCAGGTTTCATTTTGGCATTGCTATAATGGTGGTGAATCCCGTTACTGAACCAAACGCGTTTCAAATAGACTTCAAAAGCCGCCCAATCTGGAGTGGATTTATCACCACTAAAATTTTGATAAACACTTTCTAGCGCTTTACGAATGGTTAAATTATATCGGTAATTTTGATCCCACATAATGTCACGACCTGACAAACCAGCTTTGGTTAAATAGTAAACTAGCTTTTGTTCTTTCAATGTTAGATTTTCCCATCCTGGGATTTGATAACGTAACACTTTCAGGTCAGCAAATTGCTCGACCATGACAGGAAAATTTTCTTCAGCACTTACTGTGATAAAGTTAGAATCCATAGTTGCAGTTGAGTTGTACAAAGTTTTGCAAGAGCAAAAAAATTGAGCTAAAACAATCGAGCACAATGCTATTTTTGAAAATAATTTCATGTGTTTAGATTTATTGATTTTTAATTGTCACATGTTGCATCCTTTTAATAATTAACTTGAGTATCAAGATTTAGTTATGGATGGTTCATGTGTTTGAGTTTTAAAATGGTTAGTTTATTTTGAGAATTTATTCAAATCTGTACGAATATAATGTATTTTCATTTACTAATAAAAATCATTTTAGGTTGTTACTAAGAAATCTATTTTTAATTTAGCGGAAACGATACTAAGTAAATCATCCATCACTAAATTTTCGATTCCCAAGAGAATCGTTAATGTGGATGTAGAATGTAACCGTTAAAAATTAATTAAAAAAATGAAACAGGTTTTATTAGTCTTTATAGGTGGCGGTGCTGGAAGTGCACTGCGGTACATGGTAGGTAAATTTTTAAAGACCTCCGCATCTGGATTTCCTTGGGGCACCTTTTCTGTAAACGTGTTGGGCAGTTTAATAATTGGAATTTTAATGGGGGTTGCCTTAAAAAATAGCAGTTTTTCTGAAAATCAGACGTTACTTTTAATTACAGGATTTTGCGGGGGTTTCACTACCTTTTCAGCCTTTGCTTATGAGAATCAAGTGTTTCTAAAAGAAGGCGATTTTACAAACTTTTTTATCTATACGTTGGGCTCAATTGGAGTTGGACTCGCAGCTGTTTTTTTAGGGCTATTTATCTCCAAAAGTTTTTAATGGTTTTTAAAGCGCTTGACACCTGCATTAATTTTTAAAGGAAGGTAATTTTCTCTTGGCACGATGGGACAAGAATATTTTTCATTATAAGCACAGTAAGGATTGTAGGATTTATTAAAATCAATAATCAACTGATTACCCTCTGGTATGCTTAGGTCAATATAGCGGCCACCTCCATAGGTTTCAGTTCCATTTGTTGCATCTAAAAAAGGAAGAAACAAATAGTCCGAATCAGCCTCAGAATCAACGTCTGGTGCGCCTTGATATACATTTAATGAATAGGGTTCCATATTAATAGTAAAAGATAAAATTCCAAAAACACGTTCTTTAGTCAGCCGTTTGGTAGTGGTTTTCATATCAAAAAAAGGTGTGTTTGGAGTGCGCATCAACTGTGCTTCTACAACAAACAGAGAATCAATTGGAAAAAACTCAAGACCTTCAAATGATTTCAAATCCTTGGATTTCAAAGGAGATTTAGAGGCATCTTTAAAAAAGTTGTTTTGTTGGGTTTGAAATTCAGACTGTACTTTCAGAGGGCGTTTTTGAGACTGACAACCCACAAAAACAAAGAATACTAATGCGCTATAAAAAATAGAATTCGTTTTCATCTGGGTATGTTTTTATTATTTGTTGATGTATATAAAAATACAATTACTTTTTTAATATGGGACGATTTGACACCACATTCGAGAGAATAATTTGAGTTTTGGTTTCTCCGTATGTAATCAGTTGATCAATAAATTTTTCAAGGTGGTGTTGGTTTTGAAGCACCACTTCCATAACAATATTTTCGTTTCCAGTAATCCGATAACAGTTGATGACTTCGTCCAAAGTTTTCACTTTATGTAAAAACGGTTGAAGCCGCCCCATAAATGCACGAACAGTAATCAAGGCTCTGAAATGATAGCCCAACTCAAAATGAGATACTTTGGCATAATATCCTTCTATGATACTGGCATCTTCTAGTTTTTTGATTCGCTCTGTAACCGCAGGTGACGAAATACCTACTTGCTTGGCGATCTTAGTATTTGAGATACGGGAATTCCGCTGCAGTTGTTCTAATATTTTAGAATGTAAAGCATCTAATTTCATATTTAAAGTATTTTTAATAAAAATATTAAAAATTAAATAAATAAACACATATTACTTTAAATATTAAATACAAACTGGCGAAATTTACTCTAATTTTGAGGTAATTATTATTTTAATTATGGTATTTCAAAGTTCTTCAGAATTGAATGTTGCTTTTTATAAAAAAGCAATTGAAATAGGATCGCTTTCCAAAATGATTTCAGATTATTTGAAAGCAGATCTTTGTATTTTGAAACCAAACGGACGCGAAGACACTGATATTTATTTTTCAGGGGATATCATACGCCAATCTGATTCGTTGGCTCCTGAAATTATGAAAGCAGCACAAGAACCATTTTCAGAACAGAAACAAAAGCACGCCGAAATCTTAAGATCCCTCACAAAACGATTGTTTCTAAACTTTCGTCGCTTAGAGAAATGTGATAGTGAAGGACGGGAATTTGTTTCTATTCTCCATAAAGAACTACGGAAATTTAAAAAGCTTCAAAAAAACTGGATGCTGACTATTTAAAAAAAAATGCTTAATTTTTAGGCATTAAGGCTGCCATTTCCATTTGTAAAGCCTTAGCCTTTTTAGCAGCATGTATAGCAAAATCACGATCCGAAGATGCATAAATAATACCTCTAGAAGAATTTACTAAAAGGCCGATCTGTGCATTCATTCCGTATTTGCAAACCTCAACCAAACTACCACCCTGCGCACCAACGCCAGGAACTAACAAAAAACTATCTGGAATGATCTTTCTAATTTCGGCAAAATAAGATGCTTTGGTAGCACCCACTACGTACATTAAATTTTTAGAATTTTCCCAACCTTTAGACGTTTCTAACACTAATTGATAAAGCGGTTTACCCTCTGTTGTAAGGGTTTGGAAATCAAAAGCACCGGCATTGGAGGTCAAGGCCAGCATAATCGTATGTTTGTCTTGAAATTCTAAAAAAGGTTCAATAGAATCTTTTCCCATATAAGGTGCAACCGTCACGCTGTCAAACGCTAAATCCTCAAAAAAGGCCTTCGCATACATGCTACTAGTATTACCTATATCGCCACGTTTGGCATCGGCAATCGTAAAAATTTCAGGGTGATTTGTATTCAGATAGGCAATTGTTTTTTGAAGTGAGTTCCAACCTTTTAAACCATAGGCTTCATAAAATGCAGTATTCGGTTTATAAGCTACACACAAATGATGAGTAGTATCTATAATTGCTTTGTTAAACTCAAAAATAGGATCTTCTAATTCTAATAAATGAGTTGGTATTTTAGACAGGTCAACGTCCAAACCAATACAAAGAAAGGATTGTTTTTTTTTGATTTCAAAAACAAGTGCTTGAGTGGTCATATAAAATTAGATTGCGCCAGTATCTGCTTTAAGTTTTTCGGTGTTTTCAGCCATCATGAGTTCACTGATTATTTTCTGGATATCACCATTAATAATGTTTGACAAGTCATACAATGTCAATCCAATACGGTGTTCAGTCACTCTTCCTTGCGGATAATTGTAAGTTCTAATTTTAGCACTTCGATCTCCGGAAGACACCATGCTCATTCGTTTCTCAGAATCTGCTGCTTGTTTTTTAGCTAATTCCATTTCATATAAACGAGACCTTAATACTTTAAGTGCTTTTTCTAAATTTTTATGAGATGATTTTTGATCTTGACAACTCACAATCATTCCCGTTGGCTCGTGGTGTAATTTGATCGCTGAATACGTAGTATTAACTGACTGACCTCCTGGCCCTGTTGAAGTGGTGCGCTCAATTCTAACTTCTGTCATATCCAATTGCACATCAAATTCTTCGGCTTCAGGTAATACAATCACCGAGGCTGCACTTGTATGTACACGTCCTTGCGTTTCTGTTTGTGGCACCCGTTGTACACGGTGAACGCCGGCTTCAAATTTTAGAGTTCCATATACATCTTCTCCACTGACTTCAAAAATAACTTCTTTAAAGCCCCCTGAAGTTCCGTGGTTAAAGTCTACAATATCAACTTTCCAGCCTTTGGACTCACAATATTTGGTATACATGCGATGTAAATCTCCAGCAAAAATACTGGCTTCATCCCCACCTGCTCCGGCACGGATTTCCATCACTACATTTTTAGCATCATCGGGATCTTTTGGAATTAAGAGCACTCTCATTTCCTCTTCTAGGACAGGAATTTGAGTCTTGGCTTCTTCCATTTGCATCTTGGCCATTTCAACCATTTCTGCATCACTCCCATCAGAAATAATTTCTTGAGCTTCTTCAACATTAGACATTAAGGACTCATAAACAAGTCCTTTGTCAACCATCTTTTTTAAATCTTTATATTCTTTATTAAGTTGTACGTAGCGTTTTTGATCGGATATAATATCCGGCTGGATGATCAAATCATTTATTTCATCGAAACGTTGCTTAACTATTTGTATTTTTTCTAACATTTACTTGGAGAATTATGTTGCAAAAGTACTGTTTTTTATGGATTCAGAGGGGTTGAATAGTGTCCCTAATATTCAAACGTTCCAAACTCACTTTGAATGGTCAGTTTTTTGGAGTTGGCAGCTTCAATACACCCCACAATTTGAGCATCCACATTATAAGATTTAGAGATGGCTATAATAGCATCTGCAATCTCCGGTTGTACATAAAGTTCCATTCGGTGACCACAGTTAAATACTTGATACATTTCTTTCCAATCGGTGTTGGATTGTTCTTGTATCAACTTAAACAGCGGTGGCACTGCAAACATATTGTCTTTAATAATATGTAAGTCTTCTACAAAATGAAGGATTTTGGTTTGAGCACCTCCACTACAATGCACCATTCCATGGATTGAATCGGAAGTATAGTTCTCTAAAATTGTTTTGATAATGGGCGCATACGTTCGTGTTGGTGACAATACTAATTTACCTGCATCAATAGGGGAGCCTTCTACGGGGTCGGTTAATTTTACTTGACCTGAATACACCAATTCTTTAGGAACGGCTGCATCGAAACTCTCGGGATATTTGTTTGCTAAATAGTGTCCAAATACGTCGTGTCTTGCAGAAGTCAATCCATTACTTCCCATACCGCCATTATAAGATGTCTCATACGTAGCTTGACCGAAAGAGGCTAATCCTACAATCACATCGCCAGGTTGAATATTTGCGTTATCAATGACCTTATTTCGCGGCATTCTAGCAGTAACTGTGGAATCGACAATGATGGTTCTTACCAAATCACCAACATCTGCAGTTTCTCCTCCAGTAGCATGAATGGTCACTCCAAAGCCCTTGAGGTCTTCTATGAGTTCTTCCGTTCCATTGATAATGGCAGAAAGCACTTCACCTGGAATGACATTTTTATTGCGTCCTATTGTAGATGACAGCATGATATGATCGGTAGCTCCTACACACAACAAATCATCAATATTCATAATGAGCGCATCTTGAGCTATTCCTTTCCAAACTGAAATATCGCCGGTTTCTTTCCAATACATATAGGCTAAAGAACTTTTTGTTCCTGCGCCATCGGCGTGCATAATGAGACAATAATCGGAGTCATTCGTTAAATGATCGGGCACAATTTTACAAAAGGCTTGCGGGAACAATCCTTTGTCTATATTTTTAATCGCGTTGTGTACATCTTCTTTGGATGCCGAAACACCTCGTTGTGCATAGCGTTTACTTATCTCGTTCCCCATAAAAATTATTTGTCATGCAAAAGTAAGAAAGTATTTAAATTATTTGAATTTAAATTAGCTTTTAGTTTTCTGAGCGTATCCAATAAATTTAATAGCTGTTTGAGTTATGTAACATAAAATATCCAAATTTATTTTTGTCTTTCCTCTTTTTTCTACACGCTTCCTGCCTTCAACAGATTGCCGCGTCGTGCCTCCTCTCAATATCGTTTGTTTTTCTTTTTTCTATACTCTATGTTCTTTTCTCTACTCTTTTTTTGTCTTGGCTCTTGGTTCCTAATTCTTAATTCACTTCTAATATCACTTTGTAAAGAGCAATTCTCGGTACTTCGCTAACGGCCATAATTCGTCATCAATTAGCAGTTCAAGTTTATCACAATGGTAGCGAATGTCATCAAATAACGGTTTCACTTGATTGCAATATACCGTTGCTTTTTTTGTTGTATCCGTAATAGCATTGGCTTTTTTGCGTTCGTTAGTCATGGTCGTTACACCCGAGTTTATAGCTTCAATACGTTGGGATATATCGGCAATTAGCACCAACTGTTCACTGGCATATTTCTTAAAGTCATTACCAAAAATATCTTTTAGTCCCTTAACATTATCAATCAATATGTTTTGATATTTAACCGCCGTTGGAATCACATGATTTCGGGCAATATCTCCCAAACTTCGACCTTCAATTTGAATAATGTGCACGTATTCTTCAATTTCAATCTCGTAACGCGCTTCGATTTCTACTTTATTCATCACTTTTAGGCCTTCATAAAGTGCAATGGTTTTAGGAGCTATTTTAATTTTAAGTGCTTCTGGCGTATTTTTATTATTACTCAGTCCTCTTTTTTCAGCTTCTTTTTGCCAGTCATTACCATAGCCATTTCCTTCAAAAAGAATATTTCGAGAGGTTTTAATGTATTCTCTTAAGACATTAAATATGGCTTCATCTTTTTTCAATCCTTTGGTCGCAATGAGCGCGTCTGTTTCTGCTTTAAAATCAATTAATTGGCGTGCTACAATAGAATTTAAAACGGTCATCGGATTGGCACAATTGGCAGTGGAACCTACAGCACGAAATTCAAATTTATTCCCTGTAAAAGCAAAAGATGAAGTACGATTACGATCGGTATTGTCTAATAAAATCTCAGGGATTTTTCCGACTACATTTAATTTTAAATCTGTTTTTTCTTCAGGTGACAATTTTCCTTTAGTGACTCCCTCCAATTCGTGAAGTACTTTAGAAAGTTGTGCTCCAATAAATACGGACATAATTGCTGGCGGTGCTTCATTAGCCCCAAGTCGGTGGTCGTTGGTTGCGGAAGCGATCGATGCGCGAAGCAACTCTTCATTATCGTGAACAGCTTTAATGGTGTTGACAAAAAATGTAAGAAACTGCAAATTACTCATCGGCGTTTTTCCAGGGGCTAATAAATTAACTCCTGTATCGGTACTTAAACTCCAGTTGTTGTGTTTTCCAGATCCATTGACACCAGCAAATGGCTTTTCATGAAACAAGACTTTAAAATGATGACGATCAGCAACTTTTTGCATCACATCCATTACTAATGAATTATGATCTACCGCTAAATTCGCTTCTTCATAAATGGGTGCCAACTCAAATTGGTTGGGAGCAACTTCATTATGACGTGTTTTTACAGGGATACCTAGCAACATAGATTCTGTTTCTAGGTCGCGCATAAAATTTAAGGCACGTGCAGGAATGGTACCAAAATAATGGTCGTCCAGTTGTTGATCTTTGGCGGAGCTATGTCCTAAAAGCGTGCGGCCTGTCATTTCTATATCTGGGCGCGATGCGACTAAGGCTTTATCAATTAAAAAATATTCTTGTTCCCATCCTAAGGAAGCGGTTACTTTTTTGACGGTTTTATCAAAATAACGCGCCACATCAGTCGCGGCATGACCGACTGCATTCAGTGCTCTTAGTAGAGGTGTTTTATAATCTAAGGCTTCACCTGTATAGGCCACAAAAACAGTCGGAATACAAAGTGTAGTTCCAAAAATAAAAGCTGGAGACGTTGGATCCCAAGCAGTATAGCCTCGGGCTTCAAACGTATTTCTGATCCCTCCATTTGGAAACGAAGAGGCATCTGGTTCTTGTTGCACCAACTGATTGCCTTCAAAACGTTCTAGGGATTCACCATTACCAACGGTTTCAAAAAAGGCATCGTGTTTTTCGGCGGTGGCACCAGTCAAAGGCTGAAACCAATGTGTATAATGAGTGACGCCTTTGGCCATGGCCCAATCCTTCATAGAAGAGGCTATCTGATCAGCAATGGAGCGGTTGATTTTATCTCCTTTATCAACAGCTCGCATGAGACTATTAAACGCTTCTTTGGTCAAAAACTGACGCATGGTTTTAAATCCAAAAACGTTGGCTCCGAAAATTTCAGATTGTTTGACTTCTTTAGCAACCGTGGTTGGGGGACGGTCTAAAGACTGTTTGAGAGCATGAAATCTAAGTGTTGACATAAGTAGCTGGTTTTAAATGAAAATCTTAGTACAAAAATAAAATAATCGAGGTAAAAATAAGCCTTCGACAAAATATTTATTAACAAATATAAAATTTACGTACTATTAAAATATGAAAAATATAATGAAACCCTTAAAAAAATAGGGTATTCAATAAAAATATAGATGTGTTGATAAAACATACCCTTATAAAACAGAGTAACTATCATTATTTTTATATTTGTTGTCATTATATTAAACATTTAAAAAATTATGGCAAAAATTAAATTAGAATATATTTGGTTAGATGGATATTATCCAACTCAGAACATGAGAAGTAAAACCAAAGTTGAAGAGCATGAAGATTTTCAGGGAACAATAGAAGAATTAGAGAATTGGTCTTTTGATGGTTCGTCCACAAGACAAGCCTCTGGAGGTGCTTCTGATTGTTTATTAAAACCCGTAGCAATCTATCCAGATCCTGCAAGAATTAATGGTTTTTTAGTAATGACCGAAGTTTTGAATGCAGATGGGACGTCTCACGTTTCAAACGGTAGAGCTACGATTGAAGATGAAGATAATGATTTCTGGTTTGGTTTTGAGCAAGAGTATTTCATCATGGATACAAAAACACAATTGCCTTTAGGATTCCCAATTGGAGGATACCCTGCTCCACAAGGAATGTACTATTGTTCTGTTGGTGGGTTGCATACACACGGAAGAAACTTAGTAGAAGAACATGCGGATTTATGTATTGATGCTGGCTTAAATTTTGAAGGAATCAATCAAGAAGTAGCATCCGGACAATGGGAATTCCAATTATTTGCTAAAGGGGCTAAACAAGCAGGTGATGAAATTTGGATTGCTCGTTATTTATTAGACCGCTTGACAGAAAAGTATGGTTACTATATTGATTACCATCCAAAACCGTTAGGAAAAGACATGGACTGGAACGGTTCGGGTATGCATGCAAACTTCTCTAATACAATTTTAAGAACTTGTGGAGACAAAGAAGTGTATGCTAAAATTTGTGAAGCATTTAGACCTGTTGTAAAAGAACATATTGAAGTTTATGGTGAGTTTAACGACCAACGTTTAACTGGTTTACACGAAACTGCTGCGATTACCGATTTTTCTTGGGGAGTTTCTGATAGAGGTGCTTCTATTCGCATACCTATCATTGCGGTTGAAAAAGGCTGGAAAGGCTGGTTGGAAGACCGTAGACCCGCTTCAAACGGAGATCCATATAAAATTGCTGGACGTATCATAAAAACGGTAAAATCTGCAAAGATCTAAACAAGGCATTTAAACATATATTTATAAAACGCTTGCAAGTTTGCAAGCGTTTTTTTTTTATTGATTTTTTTACTACATTTATTGAAAATTAATAGGACTTAATTTATAAACCCCAAACTAGTTCTACGGCTTCTGCCATAGACTATTTAAATCATCATGAAAAAACGCATACGTTTGTATAATTTCCTTATCGACTCCACACTCTTTTTTGTGGTCGTAGTAATTTTCTCAATGCTATTAAAGGATTATATAGCAAAGGAACATTTAAAATATGTCATGATAGCGGTATACTACCTGTACTATTTTATTTTCGAGTGGACTACTGGACAAACCGTTGGAAAAATGATTACCAAAACCAAAGTAGTCAACAGTGGCACTGATATGAAACCAGGGATTTTAAGAACCCTTATAAGAACCCTCTCTCGATTAATACCTATTGATTTTTTATCCTATTTATTTTCATCCAACGGAATGCACGATTGGATCTCCAAAACCGAATTAAAACCAGTACCAAACATAATTATTAACTAAAAATGAAAAAAATGAAAAAAATGAAAAATGTTGTTGCAATCGGATTAATTGCTTTAATGATGACAAGTTGCGCTACCGTTTTTGGCGGAAAAGTAACAGCACACCAAAAAACTAAGCCTGCTGCAGGTGAACAACAAAGAGAAATTAGAATTGGAGCATTAATTGCCGATCTTTTACTTTTCTGGCCAGGTACAATCGTTGATTTTGCAACGGGTGCAATCTACAGACCAAAAAACTAAATTTACGAGTTTAATATAAACAAGTGGGCACGTAGTTTCTTTTACAGAAACCCATGTTACCTTATAAGTTTTAACTCCATTTTTAAAAAACGCTTGCAGCTTTGTAAGCGTTTTTTTGTAGAACTATTTTTTTTAGTACATTTAGTCCTAACTAAATCCCAAAATGAACAAAATAGTATCTGTTGAATGGCTACATCTAAATCTGAACCACACTAATTTAATTGTTTTAGACGCCAGTCTTAAAACTACTGCCAATGGCAGTGTTTCGAAGTTCTCCTTAAAAACCATTCCGGGAGCACGGTTTTTTGATCTCAAAAATACGTTTTCTGATTCTAGCAGTCCGTTTCCAAACACAATTCCAAATGTGACACATTTTGAAATTGAATGTCAGAAGTTGGGCATCTGTCAGAATTCAAAAATTGTAGTGTTTGATTCCACAGGAATCTATTCAAGCCCACGAGTTTGGTGGTTGTTTACACTGATGGGGTACCAAGATATTTCTGTGTTAGATGGGGGACTTCCTGAATGGATTAACAGAGGTTTTTCAACAGAGACAAGAGCATATAAACTTTATAAACTTGGAAATTTTAAGGCGACATTTCAAACAAAACACATTAAAAGCTATCAAGATGTTTTAGATAATCTACACACAAAAACATTCATCATTATGGATGCACGTTCGGAAGGACGGTTTAAAGGGCGTACGGAAGAACCCCGAAAGCATCTAAAAAGTGGACACATCCCCAACTCTATCAACATTCCTTATAACGAAGTACTTACTAACGGAAAATTTAAAACAGAATCGGAACTAAAAACCTTGTTCACTAAAAAAAATGTTCAAAAAAAAACATTGGTTTTTAGTTGTGGATCTGGGCTCACCGCTTGCATTGTGATGCTGGCTAATGCGCTCGTATTTAATAAAAATAAAATTATTTATGACGGTTCTTGGACCGAATGGGCAGAACTTCAAAATCTAAAAATTGACGTTTTTTAACAACTCTGTTTTCCTTCAAAAACTCGTTTTTAAAAAAATATAAAGAACTTGGAACATAAATTTTGAGTGTTTTCAACTTAAAAAAAATAATATAAACTTTAAAATACTCTCGAGAAAACAGAGCGATTAGACTCTCTATAGTTGTTAGAAAATAACTATTTTTTTACAATGTATATCACTACACTTTTGCCTTACTTTTGGTAAGGCAAAAGTGTAGTGATATTTTATTCTAAGTGATTAAATTGCGTCTTAGAAGTTATGGCAATAGAATGTTTAATTATTGAAGAAGATCAAAGCGTCGTTGATATTATCAAAAAGGTCGGGGATGGTTTTGAACAAATTAGATTCAGCCATGTCGAAGAAGACCAAGACAAGGTCTTAAATGCTATTTTAAAAATAAAACCTGAAATAATTTTTATTAATATAGAAACCAATAAAATTAATTTCAATAACTTTTTATTTGAAATCTCACAATATACTAAAGACAGACCCCGTATTGTTGCGCTCTCAACAACCAAAGACAATGCCTATGATGCGTATCAATACAATTTCTCTTTATACATCTTAAAACCTTTGACTGAATTTGAAGTCAGAAAGAGTCTCAATACAATTATAAAATACTATCCCTATAAGAGTATTGAAAGTATTTGTTTGAAATCTCATAAGGATTTTCATTATTTAGATATTAAAGATATTCTATATTTAAAAGCCGATAACAACACAACCGATTTTTATATGGAGGATGACAAAATCATTGGAGCCTATAAAACACTTAAAATTTTTGAAAATTCACTGCCAGAAAATTTTTATAGAATCCATAAAAGCTACATTATTAATATAAACTGCATTTCTAGAATTAATTTTGGAAAATCAACGTGTATCATTAAAAACCAACATAAAATACCCTTTACGAAGACATTTATAGATAATATTCTTAAAATGAATAAAATACTATCTAACAATGCCTTATTTATACCCAACTAGTTTAAACTAGTTTCCCTATTTTTTTATAGACTTTTACTATTAAACACAAGGCGCTTACTAAAATCAACGATTGTTTTTGATAAACTCACCGACACCTCTATATATTTGTCATTGGAATTCTAACGTACCCATCTAATATACAAAGAGTTGTATGTTTAGATTAAAACAACCACGCCAAAGTTACGGCACAAAAAGCAATTAATAAACCCAAAAACCAATACCATGAAAACCTTAAAATTTATTTTTTCTTTATTAACAGTTACATTATTTTTATCTTCTTGCTCACCACAAGCTTTGGACGACGATCAAAACACCAATGCAGTTGAGGACATCCAAGCAAGAACAGGTGATGAAACTGCAGGATGGAACGGAAGTAAAAGATGATTTTATATAACTAAAATATAATTACTTAAAAAAGCCTTTAATAGAAAGAACTATTAAAGGTTTTTTTAGTAATTTGCATAAAAGCCCCTCTTTTGAACCTAAACCGATTGACTCTATTCATCACTCTGTGCATTGCCTTCTGGCTGATGGCACAGTCTTGCGTCAATCCACCTAAGAAGACAGCTATCCCAGCACTCTTGTCAATAAATGACAGTGTTGCCATTTGGATCTCGGCTTCCAAAAACACCTCTTTTACTTTAGGCCAACGAAAACAGTTTTTAACAAAGGCGTACCATTTTGTTAAAGCAGAACAAATGGATTCCTTACAGCTAAGAAAATTAACAACAATAGCCTTACAGAACTTAAAGTTAGGCGATACCACACTATTCAAAACTCGAACAACTGAGGCTTTAACCCTAGCCACCCGACACAACGATTCCTTTGCCATGGGGGATGCCCACTGGAATTATGCCAGTTATTATTCCGACAAGGAAGTTTACGACAGTGCCTACCATCATTTTAATTCGGCCACAACTTACTTTGAAAAAAGTGACTATATTTCTGAATTGGCAAAAATGCAGTATGGCATGGCGTATATCAAAGGACGTTTCAAAGATTACTCTGGAAGCGAAGTACTGACCTTTATGGCGATTAAAAAATTTAAAAACATAGAAGATTATGAGTCTTTATTTTTTTGCTACAACCATTTAGGGCAATTGCAAAATGACATCTACGAATACGACAAAGCGCTGTTTTATTATGACAAGGCCATTGAAAACCTTAACAAACTAGAAAACAATGGCTACCTTCAATATGCTGTAATAAATAACATTGGCGATACCTATTTAAAAAAAGGGGACTATCCCAGAGCTTTACAGAATTTTAACAGGCTCTTGAAAGATGAAAAATTAAAGATTAACAATAAAGGCAACTATGCCCGTGCCCTGGACAACAAAGCCTATTGCAAGCTGTTAATGAAAGACACCCTCCAAGTTGCAAAACAGCTAAACGAGGCCTTGAGGATAAGAGATAGTTTGGGTAATAAGTCTGGTGTTGTCATCAATAAAATACATTTAGCACGTTATTTCACCTACGCGCAAGACAGTGTCAGAGCCATTGCGGTGGCCAAAGAAGCCAATCGTTTGGCAGATGAGATTAGAAACAGTCGAGACTATTTGGAGTCCTTGTCCATTTTAGCAAATTTAGATACTCAAAATTCCATAACCTATCTAAAAAGACACATTGGATATAGTGATAGCTTGCAGGTTATAGAGCGAAAAATTCAAAATAAATTTACCAGAATTGCATATGAAACCGATGAATATATCGAAGAAACGAAACATCTAGCGGAACAAAAGATATGGATTTCGATGTTAAGCTTGGTCGTTATTTTAATACTGGGGCTATTACTTTTCATTTGGTTTCAAAAAACAAGAAATAGCCTCTTGTTGTTTGAAAATGATCAGCAAAAAGCCAATGAACAAGTGTATTTAATCACCTTAAAACAGCAAGAAAAATTAGAAACTGAAAGAATAAAAGAGCGCAATAGAATTTCAGAAGAATTGCATGATGGAGTGTTGGGTAAATTATTTGGAACGCGTATGAACCTTGGGTTTTTAGAAATTAAGGGCAACAAAAATATTCTAAAACAACATCAGCAATATTTAGATGAGCTGCAAACCATCGAAAAGGAAATCCGAGATGTCTCGCATAAACTTAGTGATAATATTGACAGTAGCCAAATTAGTTTTTCAAGTATAATTAAGGATGTTTTAGAAAATAAATCTAAACTAGGAAATTTTAAATATACCCTTGACATTGATGACTCAATTGATTGGCATCAAATAACTCAAGTTTTTAAAGTAAACTTATTCAGAATCATACAAGAGGCATTACAAAACATCCTTAAACACGCTTTCGCAAAAAAAGTAAATCTGATTTTTGAGATTGAGAATAAAAACTTAGTGGTAACGGTTAAAGATGATGGTGTAGGCTTTAACAGTAATCAAAAGTATAAAGGGATTGGAATGAAAAATATACAATCCCGAATAAATAAATTAAATGGAGTGTTAACTATTTCCTCTCAACAGTTCAAAGGCACAATATTAACAATTAAAATCCCCAAAAAATGAACCCTAAAAAGTATTTCGTTATTATTATAGACGACCACCCCTTAATTACAGAAGCTTATGTAACTGCTTTAAAATACTATAACAGACACAACGAGAGCATAAGCTTTTCAATAGATACCGCACATGATTGTGATAGTGGCCGTCAATTGATAAACAGAGCCCTTAAGTCTGAAAAACACAGTTATATAGTATTTCTAGATATAAATCTACCCCAATCTAAAGATGGTAAAATTCTTTCTGGAGAAGACTTGGGTTTATTGGCTAAAAAACTATTACCCAATCCAAAAATCATCGTATCCACAACATTAAACAACAACTATCGTGTTCATAGTATTCTTAAAAGCATCGATCCAGAAGGTTTTTTAATAAAAAATGATATTACACCTCTTGAGCTATTACATACCATTCAAACCATATTAAAAGACCCTCCATACTACAGTAAAACTGTCATAAAATTACTCCGGAACCAAGTTGTTAATGAATTCATACTGGATCATTTTGATCGAAAAATCCTTTACGAATTATCGATTGGCACACGGATGAAAGATCTTCCAAGTATCTTACCCCTTTCGAATACGGGAATCGAAAAAAGAAAAAAAAACTTGAAACGCATGTTTAATGTGAAAAAACTGGATGATAGGCAACTGCTGATAATGGCTAAAGAAAAAGGATTTCTTTAAAAGTGTTAAATCATTTTCTCCCGTAAAGCCACCAATTCATATCGCGGGTAATTTTATAACCTAATTTCTCATAAAGCGGTATCGCTGTATTTCCTTTGTCTGTGTGTAAAACAGGGAGCTTACGCTGTTTTAAAATCTCTTTTGTGGTGTGAGTAACCAGCTGTTTTGCAAATCCTCTTCGCGTATAGTCTGGATGGGTAACAACTGCGCTTACCTCTATAAAGTCGTCTGATTGCAAGCGTTGACCCGAAATTGAAACCAACTTATGATCCTTAAATATGCCAAAAAACTCACCCATATCAAAAGATTTTTTTTGATAATACCCAGGCATAACCAACCATATTAACTCATAAATTTCATCAACGTGTTCTTGAGTTAAAGGAATAATATTTTCTGTTATTTTAATATCAACCAAATTTTGTAAAACCATTTGACAGCCTTCTATTTTTCTTTCTAGAAATACCCTATTTGTGTCTATTATTGGGGTTTCATTTTCTGATACTAAAAAGAAATTTTTTGATAATTTTGAATATTCATTTAGTGCCTTAGCAGTTTTACTAGCATCCGTAAAAGAGCCAAACGTACAGAAATCTGGATGGTAAAACTGAACGCTATCATATTCAATGATAAACTTTTTATGAGTTTCATTCAAAGAGAACCAAACAGGGTTTTTTAATTTTTTTTCTAAAGTGTTCATTTTTAAGTATCAAACTTACAAAAATTTCCAGTTCACAAATATATGCCTTTTTAAAAACAACTTATACTAGCATAGTGATAGTATTTCTATTTCATTACCTAATTTAGCTATTCAAATTTAGAGATACATACACATATGAAAACCGAAAATAAAACAGCTTCAGGCACCGCTTACGGCGTAGCTTTTGGACTTTTCATTGGCGTGCTAACAGACAATATTGGACTATGGATTTGTTTGGGGGTCACAATTGGCTGTGGAATTGATAATTATTTAGATGAAAAAGAGAAAAAAAACACAGACGATCCCTACAAATAACCCTATCAAAACTACAAGCTAGCCAAACAGTATACACCCATTTTCATACTCATATCTACACCTTATATTGTAAAGCACAAGTCCAAAAAATGATTGTACCTTTGGAAGCTTATATAAATAACCACTTTTCAATCGGCTAGCCATGGCAAAACTCCCAAAACAGTATCAGTTTTTAGACTTATCCGACTACGGTCGTACCGCAGGAAACTGGATTGCGAGTCAACTTAAAAACACACGAGCGACGCCAATTCATGTCACAACCCTGTTTATTATTGCGGGACTCATTGCTATTGGATGTATGCTGAAAGGATACTATAAAACAGCCGCTATTTTTATCATATTAAAATCAATTCTAGATGCTGCCGATGGCGAATTATCGCGTCTAAAAAATACACCGTCTTACACAGGAAGGTATTACGATTCAATTGCCGATTACATACTTAATTTTTGTTTTTTACTTGCCTTTTGGCGCATCAGTAATGGCTCCATTGTCTTAATGTTAATCGCGTTTTTCGGGATTCAACTACAAGGGACAGTCTATAACTATTATTATGTCATTTTAAGAAATGCTGTAGAAGGTGATTCTACCAGTCGGATTTTTGAAGATGCCGCACCTAAAGCCCTCAAAGGTGAAAGCCAACGAACAGTTAATATATTTTATAAAATCTACGATATTTTATACATCTCCTTTGACAAGATCATGTATTACATGGATAAAAACGCCAGTGACAGCCCCCCTTTTCCAAAGTGGTTTATGACACTTGTATCTATGTACGGACTTGGATTTCAGTTGTTATTTATGGCCACCATGTTAGCCTTGAATTTAGAAGCTTATGTGATTCCATTTTTTATTGGCTATTCCATCTTAATTCTGGTATTTGTTGGTATTCGAAAGTTAGCACTTAGACCCTTATAAGGTTGGGGCAATTTTGGCAACTGCTGCAATCGTTTCATCCAAATCTTCATAAGTCAAAGCATCCGTAATAAACCAGGTTTCAAAAGCACTGGGTGCTATGTAAATACCTGCATCAAGAAGCCCATGAAAAAAGGTTTTAAAACGCTCATTATTTCCTTCTACAGCCGTTTCAAAATCGATCACTGGAGTTTCAGAAAAATGAATTGAAATCATAGATCCTACTCTGTTAATCGTATGTGTGATGTTATGTGCCGTTAAAGTTGCAGCAATACCTTTATGTAAATATTCCGTTTTCTGAGCCAAGCGGTCAAACACTTCGGCATCCGCTTCTAAGGCCTGCAACATGGCATAACCTGCTGCCATTGCTAACGGATTTCCACTCAACGTTCCTGCTTGATAGACAGGTCCTAAAGGAGCTAAATAAGTCATAATTTCGTGGCGTGCTGCAAAAGCACCAACGGGCAACCCACCCCCTATAACTTTTCCAAAACACACAATATCTGCATTCACGCCATACAGTTCTTGAACCCCACCGCGCGCCAAACGAAAACCGGTCATAACCTCATCAAATATTAAAACGGCCGCATGCACATCACACAAGTCTCGAAGGCCTTTTAGAAATCCTGGATGTGGCGCAATACAGCCCATATTTCCCGCAACAGGCTCCACAATGATACATGCGATTTCAGAAGGGTTAGCCTCAAAAATTGCAGCTACTGCTTCTAAGTTGTTATAAGGCGCTAAAAGCGTGTCTTTGGCAGTGCCTTCAGTCACACCAGGACTGTTGGGGCTTCCAAAAGTAACCGCACCACTTCCCGCTTGAATCAAAAAAGAATCTGAATGACCGTGGTAACAGCCTGCAAATTTGATGATTTTTTCTTTTCCTGAAAACCCACGTGCCAAACGCACGGCACTCATACAAGCCTCAGTCCCTGAATTTACAAAACGAATTTGATCAATATTGGGCACCATAGACACTGCCAATTCAGCAATTTTAGTTTCAATTTCTGTAGGCATTCCAAAAGAAGTACCTAATTGGGCTTTCTGTATAACCGCCTCAATGACGGGTGGAAATGCATGGCCCAAAATCATGGGGCCCCACGAATTGATATAATCAATAAGACGGTTGCCATCGGCATCATACAAATAAGCACCCTTCGCTTTGTTTACAAAAATGGGGGTTCCCCCAACAGCTTTAAAAGCACGTACTGGAGAATTAACACCCCCTGGAATTACCTCCGAAGCGGCTTTGAATAATTGACTACTGCGTTGGTATTTCATGAAATTAGTTTGAAGTAATGATAAGTTTTTGCCCAATAATTAAATCTGTTGACCTCAGATTATTTTGTTGTTTAATCGCGTCAACAGTCGTGTTATATTTTTTTGAAATGGAATATAAAGTATCACCTTTTTTGACGGTATGACGTTTTTTTGTGGATTTGGAAGTTGACTCTTTTTTGGAACGTGATTTTCTAGACTTCGTATCAAATTTGTAAAGTTCATAACGTTCAATCAAATTGATCAGTTTTTGAGGGTATTTTGGATCGGTTGCATACCCCGCTTTACGAAGACCTTTGGCCCATCCTTTATAATCATCTTTTCTTAATTTGAACAATGCAGCATACCGTTTGCGGTAGGCTAAAAATTCAGAATGGTCTCTAAAGGATTGACTAGGATCTTTGTATTTTCTGAAACATTCTTGGTCTTTATCATCATCATGGTAAATCCGAGCGCCGGTCCAATCATGACACTTAATCCCAAAATGATTATTCGCAACACGAGCCAAACGTCCTTTTCCTGAGCCAGATTCTAAAATCCCTTGCGCTAAAGTGATACTCGCGGGGATATCAAATAATTGCATTTCTTTGACAGCGGCTTGTTTGAAATACGCAATATATTCTAAAGTATTGTTGATGATGGGGCTCTTTTTGGAAGCCTTGGATTTAGAAGACTTATTTATTGTGACCTCTACTTTTGAAGGTGACACCCGTAACTTAACCTTACGTCGAGAGCCACAACTGGTAACTAAAAATCCTAAAAAAATAAAAATTACAATGCGGTTCATGTGTGTATATTTATTGTTTTTAATGGCCACATGTGCCATTTAAATTATTACTTCTAATTGTTTTTGTTTCAACCTTAAATTCATTCCCTCAATCCCCTGTAATCCTCCCGTATGAATCGCTAAGACTTTAGCGTCTTTTGGAATTTCACCCGTTTGAATTGCATCAAAAATACCATACATCATTTTAGCCGTATAAACAGGATCTAAAGGAATCTTGTAGGTCGTTTTAAAATGGTTCATAAATGTTATTAATTTAGAATCCACTTTGGCATAGCCCCCAAAATGATAGGTTTCCCAAAGTTCCCAATTTGACTGTGTGGCAAATCTACAAATATCTTCGTTTAAAAAACCGCCTTTAAGGGCTGGAAATCCAATAATTTTTTGGGTAAGCAAACTCGAGTTTATAAGTCCCGCAATGGTGCCTCCCGTTCCAACGGCACAACATATGGTGTCAAAAGCGTGATCTTCTTTAGTAAGAATTTCTTCACATCCTTTAATAGCGAGCGCATTGGTACCCCCTTCTGGGATGATATAAAAATTTTTATAAGTTTCTAAGAGTCTTTTTAAATAGGTTGAATCTGATTTTTCTTTATAGGTGGATCGCGATACAAACTCTAAATGCATCCCGCAAGATTTCGCATAGTTTAAGGTAGAATTCCATTCAATTTTGGATACCAATTCTTCTCCTCTAATAATCCCCACCGTAGGAATATTTAAGGCCTGACCCGCTGCTGCCGTCGCCGCAATATGATTTGAAAATGCCCCGCCAAAAGTGAGAATTCCTTTATAATTTTCAGATTGTACTTTCTGTAAATTATACTTTAGCTTTCTGTATTTATTACCTGATACTGTTGGGTGTATCAAATAATCTGGCTTCAATGAAACCTGAGCATTTAAACGGATATTTTCTAACGTTTTGATAGATAGCATTGTTGTAAGGACTGAAACGTAAAAATACTAAATACTTTAATGATTGTGTTCAGGATAGAACCAATAAAGCAAAAAAACTAAGAATTTGTGTGTATAAAATTTACATTATATTTGTTAAATATGAAAAAATACATCCCCATAGAAGATGGCGATTACTATCTCACAGCAGAGGGATATCGCTGTTTTACGGAGCAATACCACCTTAAACGTGGCTATTGCTGTGAGAGTGGGTGCAAGCATTGTCCGTATGGCTATAATGCCCGAACAAATACACAAAAATAACAAAGTGAATACAAAAGAACTTACGTTTAAAGGTGAGATTTTGGAAGGAATTCCAACAACGTTGCCCCCAAAAAGGGCCTATGACAGTAGTTATAACCATGCTCCCAAACGAAAATCCATTTTAAGTGCAGAAGAAACAAAATTGGCCTTAAAAAATGCCTTGCGTTATTTTGATAAAAAACACCATGCAATTCTTATTGAAGAATTCAAAAACGAATTGGATACTTATGGACGTATTTATATGTACCGCTTTCGCCCTACCCATAAAATAGTGGCGCGTCCCATTGACGACTATCCTGCCAACAGCAAACAAGCCGCCGCCATCATGTTAATGATTCAAAATAATTTGGATGATGCCATCGCACAGCACCCACATGAGTTGATTACTTACGGAGGCAATGGTAGCGTGTTTTCAAATTGGGCACAATACCGCCTGACAATGCAATATTTATCACAAATGACCGACACCCAAACACTGGTCATGTATTCTGGACATCCCATGGGACTGTTCCCATCTCACTCAGAAGCACCAAGAGTAGTGGTCACAAATGGTATGATGATTCCTAATTATTCAAAACCCGATGACTGGGAAAAATTTAATGCCTTGGGCGTTTCGCAATATGGTCAAATGACCGCTGGTAGTTATATGTATATTGGCCCTCAAGGCATCGTTCACGGTACTACAATTACGGTATTGAATGCTTTTAGGAAAATAAAAAAGTTACCTCTTGGAAATATCTTTTTAACCGCAGGCTTAGGAGGTATGAGTGGTGCACAACCAAAAGCGGGAAATATTGCAGGCTGTATTACCATCTGTGCTGAAGTGAATGAGAAAGCAATTTATACCCGCCATTCACAAGGTTGGGTAGATGAAGTGTTTACAGATTTAGAGTCTCTTGTAAAACGCGTTCGTAAGGCAAAAAGTAATAAAGAAATTGTATCCCTTGCGTATTTAGGAAATGTGATTGATGTGTGGGAAGGGTTTTACGAATCTAACATTCATGTAGATTTAGGCAGCGATCAAACTTCCTTACACAACCCGTGGGCTGGAGGGTATTATCCTGCCGGAATGAGCTATGAAGATGCCAACACATTGATGGGGACAGATCCTGAGTTATTTAAAGAAAAGGTGAAAGCGTCTTTAAGACACCATGCAGCGATTGTTCAAAAACATACCGACAAGGGCACGTATTTTTTTGACTATGGGAATGCATTTTTATTAGAAGCTTCACGTGCAGGTGCAGATATTATGGCGGAAAACGGGGTTGATTTTAAGTACCCGAGTTATGTTCAGGACATTATGGGACCTATGTGTTTTGATTATGGATTTGGTCCTTTTCGATGGGTATGTGCCTCAAGCACTCCCGAAGATCTTGCAAAAACAGATGCCATTGCTTGTAAAGTTTTGGAGAAACTTAAGAAGGAAGCTCCAGAAGAAATTCAGCAACAAATGATGGACAACATCCAATGGATCAAAGGCGCACAAGACCATAAACTGGTCGTTGGATCGCAAGCACGGATTTTATATGCTGATGCAGAAGGACGCATGAAAATTGCAGAAGCATTTAATACGGCCATTGCCAAGAACGAAATAGGCACCGTCATATTAGGACGTGATCACCACGATGTGTCAGGAACGGACTCCCCTTATAGAGAAACGAGTAACATCTATGATGGCTCTCAATTTACGGCGGACATGGCCATTCAAAATGTGATTGGAGATAGTTTTCGAGGTGCCACGTGGGTAAGTATTCACAACGGTGGTGGTGTTGGTTGGGGCGAAGTGATCAATGGTGGTTTTGGTATGGTTCTTGATGGTACTCCAGAAGCAGAAAGACGTTTAAAATCCATGTTGTTTTGGGATGTCAATAATGGCATCGCTCGACGTAATTGGGCTCGAAATGAAGGGGCTATATTTGCCATTAAACGTGCGATGAAATCCGAACCACTGCTCAAAGTAACAATCCCAAACAGTGTTGACGAAACGCTTTTGAAAAAAATATAAAAAACATGCACATGAAAACTAAAATATTTCCTTTTGTAATTGCCTTCCTTTTATTGACCTCTTGTCAATCTGTACGCGTCGTAACTGATTATGATAAAGTAGCCCCCTTCAAAAGCTATAAAACGTTTGGATTTCATAAAAAAGGTGTGGACGATGCGGAAATAAGCGATTTAGACAAACGTCGTATTTTACGGGCTATTGAAACGGCACTTCTTGAAAAAGGTTTTACAAAATCAGACACTCCCGATTTGCTTGTCAACTTTTTTACGAAAGAAAACCAACAAATCAATATCAATAATAACAACTTTAATTCTTTTGGCTATGGCTGGGGTTGGGCGCGCGGACCTTATTTTGGAGCGCAGTATACTATTTCAAATTCCACACAAGGCACTTTATACATTGATTTGATTGATAACAAACGGAAAGAACTCATTTGGCAAGGAATTGGACGTGGGGATTTAACATCCAGTGTGAAGCATAAAGACGAACGTATCACTACTTTTGTGACTTCAATTTTGTGCAGCTATCCCCCCGAAATAGAACTTTAAGATTTCACATCCAAAGCATCTCTCAAAGAATTTCCGATCAACATAAAAGCCATGACCAAACTCATGATGCACAGGCCAGGAATAAGTGCTAGATAAGGTTTGCCTAAAATGATGTAATTATAATGATCTTTAATCATAGCTCCCCAACTAGACATTGGAGGTTGTGCTCCAATACCTAAAAAACTAAGCCCACTTTCAATCAAAATTGCCGCCGCAAAATTAGCGGCCGAAATGACAATGACCGGAGCTAAAATGTTTGGTAAAATGTGTTTTGATATAATTCTAAAATCTGTAAACCCTAAAGCACGTGCTGCAGTGACATATTGCATTTCCTTAACACTCATCACTTGACCTCTTACGATTCTGGCAACTTCGACCCACATGGTGAGACCAACGGCAATAAATACCTGCCAAAATCCTTTTCCCAAAGCCAACGTAATTGCAATAACCAAAAGCAAAGTAGGAATTGACCACGTTACATTGATAACCCACATGATTAGTTTGTCCCATTTACCACCAAAATAACCTGCAATGCTTCCGAGTAAAATTCCGATAAGAAGCGAAATAAAAACCGCCACAAAACCAATCGAAAATGAAATTCGCGCACCGACTAAGATTCGACTTAGAAGATCGCGTCCATACTTATCGGTTCCGAAATAAAATGTTTTTTGGGTTACAAAAGGACGTAATGAAGTTTCCATACCTGAGGAAATAGCCACCGTTTTCTCTAAACCTTCAAGCCCTTCTGAGGCATATTCTACATATTTTATTTGATGGGGTTCTGACTCATAATTTGTAATGGGAATTTCCGAAGGAGAATTTGTTTTTCCAAAAAATACACGGTTCAAAAAACTTTGATCATCCTTTAAAGTGTTTGGGATGACAAGCATATATACTGTAAACCCTGGATGTTTGGAGTGGATCGATAAATGCATTTGGTTGGCAAACTGAGAATCGTCTGGTGCTAAAACATAGGCAAAAACAGAAATGAATGCTAAAAAAATGATAAACCAAAAACTAAAAACACCCCAAAAACTTTTTTTAAATTTCTGGAGTGCTAACGTTGTTAATCCTTGTTTTTGCATCCTCAATTAATCTTTAACATGCGCTAATTTGTTGATTTTGTAAGAGTTTTTTAAATCACTTAACACATTAATCGCTTCTTCCATATATATATCTTGACTTAAATTCTCGTGCCAACGTTTTCTGTTAATCTTGAAAACGGAATCTTGTTCCATCAAAGGACGCTCGTAAGGTAAGGACTCAAATGTTAAATCTGTTTGGTATTCTGATAAGATATCAAATCGTTTTGCTTCTGTTTCTTTCAATTCAAGATCTTGAGAATATTTTGAAAAATTAAGTTGATATATCGATTGATCTCTCATTGTTTTGATCCAACGCGCATTGTCATCAATAAGCTTGATTTCGACACTAGAATTCATGCGGTCTTTACTATTTTTGATCGTCGTCTCATAATCAAAAGTACTTTCCCAAAGCTTGTAATTTGCGGGCGCAATTTCATCCCATTCAAGTGGGTTTTTTTGATCTTTTTCTCCGATGTCTATGTAACTGTAACGGTCTGGAACAACCACATCACTTTTAACACCTTCTAACTGGGTAGAGCCCCCATTAATTCGGTAATATTTTTGAGTTGTAAATTTAAAAGCACCCATATCACCATTGGTATTACTTCGAATCATCCGATTTAAATCTACGATGTTTTGAACCGTGCCTTTTCCGTAGGTTTGTTTGCTACCAATCACAATAGCCCGTTTATAATCTTGCATTGCAGCCGCTAAAATTTCAGAAGCAGACGCCGATAATTCATTGACTAAAATGACAAGTGGGCCGTCCCACTCAATAGAATGGTCTGTATCTTTTAGGACTTCTTTATCTTCACCTGTAGATCGCACCTGAACGATAGGACCTTCATCAATAAATAGACCTCCCATATCAACCACGGTTTTTAGGGAACCGCCTCCATTTCCTCTTAAATCTAAGACCAGTCCTTGCATGCCTACCGCTTTCAAACGTTCAATTTCTTTTTTGACGTCGGTTGCTGCATTTCTGCTGTTCACATCTTCAAAGTCGATATAAAATTTTGGGAGATTAATCACTCCAAATGTGGTGCCGTCTTTCTCAACAATTGTCGATTTTGCATAGGTTTCTTCAAGTACGATTTCGTCTCTTGGAATGCTTAAATCTTCGACAGTACCATCCACTTTTTTTAATGTTAAAATTACATTTGTTCCTTTGGGACCTTTGATCAATTTGACGGCATCATCCAATCGCATCCCCACCACATTAACGGCTTCTATCTCGTCTTCTTGGCGAACTTTCATAATGATATCTCCAACTTCTAGTTTGTTTTGACGCCATGCAGATCCACCAGAAATAAGCTCTGTAATACTAATTTCATCCATACGTTTTTGAAGGCGTGCTCCAATTCCTTCATATTTTCCAGACATTTGGGTATCAAAACGATCTTTATCTTGAGGTGCAAAATAAAATGTGTGGGGGTCAAATTCTTCAGCAATCGCATTGATATACATCGATAACCAGTCTTCGCGTCTTAAATCATCTATATAGCTAGCAGTCTCATTTAAAGATTTTAAAGTAGTCTCCCTTGCTTCAATTTCTAAATCTGTATTTGATTTTTTTTCATCCTTAGAATTTTCTTCTTTAGGATCAGCTTCATCAGTCACTAGATCGTGATAATTTGAAAGTGTAGATAACTTCAGTTGTTTACGCCAGTTGTCTTTCATTTCAGATTTTGAAACCGCATAAGGCTTGTTTTCGTAATCGGTATTGAAGGTTTCCTCCAAATCATAATTAAAGGGGGCCTCTAAAACTTGGCTATAAACTATTCTAGAATCTTTGATCCTTGTCAATAATCGTTCATAAACCATGTTAAAAAAATACACGTCGTGATTTAAAATTTGATCATCTATTTCTGTTTTAAATCGCTCGAAATCATCAATATCTGATTGGTAAAAATAATTTTTAAACGGATCCACTTGATTTAAAAAACTCGAGTATACGCCCTCAGAAAAATCATCGTTTATAGTCTTGGATTCAAAGTGTCCCTCTTCCAATAAATACGTGATCAATTGCATTAAAAGCTTGTCCTTGTCAGGATCATCAAAAGATTTTGACGTAAAACTACAGGATGCAAATGCGATAAGAATAGAGACTAAAAAAATGTTGATATTTCGCTTCATGTGAATAAACTGTTTTTAGGGACTTATAAATAATATTCTAAAGTATAAGAAAAAATTATGCCAACCTTGTTGAATGGTAATAATTTTTTGTTAAAGCGTCTGAAATCATCAAATAAGCTACAAATTACTTACTTTTGTAGGAACTTAAATTTATCCTAAATGACAAAAAGACCTTTAATTTTGGTCACCAATGATGATGGCATTACAGCACCAGGAATTCGTACTTTGATAAAAGTGATGAATGCTATTGGAGAAGTCATCGTTGTTGCGCCTGACAGTCCACAAAGTGCCATGGGACACGCTATCACTATCAACGACACCTTGTATTGTAAGAGGGAACGCATTGATAACGGTCCACAAACTGAGTATAGTACTTCAGGAACACCTGCTGATTGTGTGAAGTTAGCGGTACATGAGCTTTTAGGTCGCAAACCAGATTTATGTGTTTCAGGCGTCAATCATGGTTCAAATTCGTCTGTGAATGTAATTTATTCAGGAACAATGAGTGCCGCAATTGAAGCAGGTATGGAGGGGATTCCTGCAATTGGATTTTCTCTTTTGGATTATAAATGGGAAGCCGATTTTAGTCAAATTGAAACGTTTATTAGAACCGTCACTTTACAGGTTTTAAACCAAGGCTTACAAAAAGGTATTATTCTAAATGTAAACTTTCCAAAACTTTTAGAAAACGAGATAAAAGGCATCCGGGTATGCCGACAAGCCAATGCGAATTGGATTGAGAAATTTGACAAACGTCAAACCCCTTTAGGCCGCGATTATTATTGGCTAACAGGTGAATTTAACAATTTAGATAAAGGTGAGGATACCGATGAATGGGCGCTAGAAAACGGCTTTGTTTCTGTCGTGCCTGTCCACTATGATTTGACAGCACATCACTACATTCAAGAATTAAATAAATGGGATTTCAATGAATAAGAAAGCAATTTTTCAAGGGTTTCTAGTAGGCCTTTTAGCAAATATAATTGGTGTTGTTACAGCAGCTGTTGTCTTGGGTAAATTATCGGGACGTTCAGATAATATTCTTAAAGTTTTAGAAGTTGCTCAGTCCGAGAATTTCTTAGGGAAACTTATAAGTTTAGGTGCCATTTTGAATTTGATCAGTTTCTTTTATTTTATTCGAAAACGACAGGACGCTCGTGCGGGAGGCGTTTTAGCTGCCACCATTTTGATTGCACTAGGAACTTTTTTAATTAGATTATAAATGAAGTATTACATTATTGCTGGAGAAGCCTCAGGAGATTTGCATGCTGCAAACCTGATGAAAGCCCTTAAAAAAACAGATATGAATGCAGAATTCAGATTTTGGGGTGGTGACTTGATGCAAAATGTAGGGGGCACTTTAGTGAAGCATTACAAAGATTTGGCTTTTATGGGCTTTTTTGAAGTGGTGATGAATCTAAGAACAATTACCAAAAATTTATCCTTTTGTAAAAAAGATATAGAAGACTACCAACCTGATTGTTTGATTTTTATTGATTACCCTGGGTTCAATATGCGGATTGCAAAGTGGGCAAAAATCGAAGGATTTAAAACCCATTATTACATTTCTCCACAAATTTGGGCTTGGAAAGAAAATCGAATCACTGCCATCAAACGCGATGTCGATAAAATGTATGTCATCCTTCCTTTTGAAAAAGAGTTTTATGAAGCCAAACATGGCATGCCTGTAACGTTTGTAGGGCATCCTCTTATTGATGCCATTGCTAATAGGACTCCTGTTGATGAAACAGTTTTTCGTCAAACACATCAGCTCAACGACAAACCCATTATTGCACTGCTTCCCGGAAGTCGAAAACAAGAAATCAAGAAGATGCTTACGGGAATGTTAAGCGTTGTAAAAACCTTTAGCGAGTATCAATTCGTGATTGCAGGAGCACCGAGTCAAGACCCTGAACTTTACAATTCATTTATTGCAAATGAAAACGTGTATTTTGTAGAAAATTGCACTTATGATTTATTAAGTGTATCCCATGCTGCCTTGGTTACTTCCGGAACCGCAACTTTAGAAACTGCCTTGTTTAAAGTGCCAGAAGTTGTATGTTACAAGTCGAGTTGGATTTCGTATCAAATTGGAAAACAGCTGGTGAATTTGAAATTTATTTCTTTGGTAAATTTGATTTTAAACAAAGAGGTTGTGACCGAATTAATTCAAGGAGATTTTAACACGGAACGGATTACAAAAGAACTTTCTTCTATTTTGGAAGGCCCTGTTCGTGAGGCACAATTTGAGGCTTATCATGATCTTGAAACAAAACTTGGAGGCCCAGGCGCAAGTCAAAATGTTGCAGAATTAATTTATAATTCATTAAATTAGTGGCTTAAAATAAATCCTAATCTAAACCTACTTCGAATCCATTGATCATGATTCTGCTTTTCCCCCTACAATGAAGGCCTTTTATTACCCCATATTAAAGCTTACTGTTTTTCTTGCGATTGGCATTCTTGCCAATGAATATATATTTGTTTCACTTCCTACAATCATAGGGGGTATCGGACTGATAATTTTTGTATTAACCCTAACGCATTTCTATTGTAAAAAGCATAATAAAAGCTTGTATTGGCCATCGTTGTTGGTGCTTTTAATGATGGTTTTCCTTGGGATATTTATTTCTAAAATACAAACTCCAACTTTTTCTAAATCTCATTATTCTCATCTAAAAAATAGTAGGGATAATCGATTACATGAACTTGAATTTATAATCAAAAAACGGTTAAAACCAACCACTTATAACCACCGCTATTATGTGGAACTTATAAAAATTGATTCCATTTTGGTATCGGGTACACTTTTGATCAATTTAAGTAAAGAATCAACCACATCAAACTTTAACGTCAATTCAAAAATATTAACCGCAGCATCGCTTCAGAAGGTTAAAACACTTCTTAACCCTTATCAATTTAATTATAAAAACTATCTAAAACGTCTGGGGATCTACCATCAAGTTTATCTTAAAAACGAAATTATTTTAGCCATTCCCCAACCACCAACAAGCATTACTGGCTATGCAGAAACAATTCGTGAAGCGTTGAATAAACGCCTCCAGCAGCTATCTTTTAAACCTATTGAACGCGCCTTTATAAAGGCCTTGCTTTTGGGACAACGTCAAGACATTAGTTCTGAGGTGTACGAAGATTATGCGAAGGCGGGTGCCGTTCATATACTTGCTATTTCAGGTCTTCACATAGGTATTATATTGTTAATTATTCAATTTATACTGAAGCCATTATTGTATTTTAGACATGGAAGATTTGTGCGTTTACTCATCATTCTTTGTGTTTTGTGGAGTTTTGCTGTCATCGCGGGCTTGTCCCCTTCAGTGGTCAGAGCTGTGACAATGTTTAGTTTATTTGCAATGGTCAGGGGATTGAAACGTTCTTCAAATTCATTAAACACCTTGGCAGTTTCGGCATTTATACTTCTGCTTGTTCGGCCTGGGTTTTGTTTTGATGTGGGATTCCAACTGAGTTATGCAGCGGTCGCCTCAATAATCCTAATTAAACCTGTTTTAGATTCGTGGTGGAGTTTTAAAAATCGGGTTGCAAATTGGTTTCTTGACTTGCTAAAAGTATCCATCGCCGCTCAAATTGGAGTCTTGCCTTTGAGTCTCTATTATTTTCATCAATTTCCGGGCTTATTTTTTGTAACCAATATGGTAGTCGTTCCCTGTCTAATCGCTATACTGGGTTTGGGAATTGTAACCTTGATTTTAACCATAGTTTACATACCTCCAGAGTTTTTAGTACATCTTTTAGGCTGGATTATTCAATCCATGAATCGATTTGTAGAATGGGTTGCTTCAAAAGAATCCTTTCTATTTGATCAAGTCTCATTTGATGTAACAGCACTTGTAATCAGTTACCTAATCCTATTTTTACTTGGCATTTTCTATCATAAAAAAACGTTTAAAAACTTCATGATTTTGGGAGTATCTATCCTAATTTTTCAAATCTTAGTGCAGCAAATCCCTGCACTGACTTCAAAAAATTCATTTGTTATTTTCCACAAATCTAGACACAGTGTTTTCGGACTGCAATCCAAACAACATCTAGAAATTCATCATGATTTAGACTCCATAAATAACGAGAGAATACTAGATGATTATAAAATAGGAGCCGCTATTAAAACCCAGTCCACAGACACCATCCAACGCCTCTATAAAGTTAACAACAAGTTATTGTTGGTAGTAGACAGCCTTGGGATTTATAACATTAAAAGTGTCCACCCGCAGTGGGTATTATTAAGGCAATCTCCAAAAATCAACTTAAACCGTTTGATTGACAGCTTGCACCCAGAATTAATTATTTGGGATGGGAATAATTACAGAACCTATCAAGAACGTTGGAAGTTGACGTGTAAAGCTAAAAAAATCCCGTTTCACCAAACGAGTGAAAAGGGGGCTTTTTTGGTTGATTATTAACTAAGGCATAAAAGAAGGCACAAACGATTTGTAGTAGCCATTAAACGCTTCTTGGTTGTTTATGTCTTTATACATGTCGTCTTTAAACAATTTCAAGTACAATTCCAGTTGCTGTGCCGTTTGGTAGCCCGGAATTGGAGCAAGTAACTCCGCATCGAGTCCTAAAAACACCATCGTAGGATAGGCATTTACTCCTAAATGACGAGAAAGCTGGTGTGAGCTGTTTCGACGTTTTGCATTTTCGGGCTTGTAATTTGGATTTGTGAATTCTTGGTCTTTAAAATGAACGACCTCATTCCCTTCTGCGTTGAATTTAACTGCGTAATAATGTTCATTGACAAAAGCAATCAAGTCTTTGTTTGTAAATGTGTTTCTGTCCAGCATTTTACAAGGCCCACACCAAGAGGTGTACATATCAATGAGTATTTTTTTAGGTGCTTTTTGTTGCATTGCAAGTGCCTCGTCCATACTTACCCAATTAATACTTTGAGCAAAAAGTGTTGTCGTCCCCAATAAGAGAACCAAAACTATGATAAATCTTTTCATTTGTTTATATTTATTTTTTAATACATAACAAATATAATACCAAAATTAGCGAACTCCATGCATTAATTTCTTAATTACGGGATATAGTAGTGCAGACAGTACTCCGAGACCAACTGCAACCGCTGTTAAGATCCAGAAGAAATAGCTCAAACCTTCAGATTGGGCAATCCCTTCAGATGCTTCTCCAAATACACCGGCTAACTTCATACCAATCGCAACGGCTAAATACCAGATTCCAAACATCATGGCAATCATTCGACCTGGCACTAATTTACTGACGTAAGATAAGGCGACTGGAGAAATGCACAATTCGCCCATGGTATGAAAGAAGTAAACCAATATCAACCATATCATACTGACAGAAGCTGTTTTTGCTCCGGGCTCAATTGATGATGCTCCAATGGCGACACAGGCCATTCCGATTCCTAATAAAACCATTCCAATAGCGTATTTCATGTTGGCATTTGGATTGTATTTACTTTCCCACCACTTTGAAAATAGGGGTGCAAACGCAATGATAAATAAGGAATTTAAAACCCCAAACCAAGATGCTGGTACTTCTGCAATTTCTTTTCCAAATTCAACAGAAAGCATCCAAATGGCAATGGCCCAAATAATAACAAAACTAATGGCTAAAAAGATATTTGAAAGTGCATATTTTGAAAATGTTTTCTTGAATAATAACCATAAAACCCAAGTAATAATCCCCAAAGGAATGATGGTCATTAAGGTATTCACAATTTTGAATATAAAGGCTGAATTGCCCTCAAGAACGCGTTGGGTATAATCCCTTGCAAAAATAGTTAACGAACTTGGTGCTTGTTCAAAAATGGCCCAAAAGAAAATAGTAATAAAGGCGAAGAACATCACGGCCAACATACGGTCACGTGTGATTCTATCGTATTTGGGAATTCGGATCACTAACAGTAATACAAACAGTCCTAAAGCGGATAGAATGGCGAGGTTTGATCCTTCCATTCCAAACATATTAAAATCAAATAAGTTATAGGCGCCTTCGGATATTTTAGAAATGGGATCATTAAAAATCCATGAGATCCCCAAAAGTCCCGCGACAGCTATCAATCCTAATTGAAGCGATGTAAACGGATTTAGTTTCGGTTCGTCTGCACTGAGCTCAATCGCTGCTGTATCAACTTTCACTGGCTTTGTTCCGATGTCGCCAAAGATATTTTGAGCAAACCAAAATTGAAGTAATCCAAACAACATAAAGATACCTGCCAAGCCAAAGCCCCAACGCCATCCTACTTGTTCTCCTAAGTAACCACAAAGCAAAATCCCTAAAAAGGCACCTGCATTGACACCCATATAAAAAATGGTGTAAGCACCGTCTTTTTTCTCGTCTTTGCCTTTGTACATTTCAGAAATGATGGAGGTCATGTTTGGCTTAAAAAAACCACTTCCAAATACTAATAAGGTCAACCCTAAATAGATGAAAAATGGAGTTTCAATTGCCATGGCTCCATGTCCCAATGTCATGAGTAGTGCACCAATGACAACCGCATATCGGTAGCCAATTTTCTTATCTGCAAAGTAGCCGCCTAAGAGCGTCGATAAATAGACCAGTGAGGTATAGGTTCCAAAAATTGCATAGGCATGCTCGCGAGGCCAGCCCCAACCGCCATCAAGAAGTGATGCGGTAAAAAACATAACGAGCAAGGCCCGCATTCCGTAGTAGGAAAAACGTTCCCACATCTCCGTAAAAAACAATACAAAAAGTCCTGCTGGATGTCCTAAGACTTTGTCTTTGAACATGTCATTAATATCAATATTCATAATTGGTTAATTGGTTAATTGGTTAATTGGTTAATTGGTTAATTGGTTAATTGGTTAATTGGTTAATTGGTTAATTGGTTAATTGGTTAATTGGTTAATTGGTTAATTGGTTA
>Ga0115564_10000489_pt1 | contig 39459 bp, 36 predicted proteins | sample COGITO_mtgs_1105_7_FD_88680 | JGI IMG/M metagenome (GOLD analysis project Ga0115564, IMG submission 88680) | Pelagic marine microbial communities from North Sea - COGITO_mtgs_110523 | ecosystem: Environmental > Aquatic > Marine > Epipelagic | place: Germany:Helgoland, sampling site Kabeltonne...
ACTGGGCGTGAAACCCGTCACTCTATACAGATACGTCGATCCAAACGGAAATCTGAGAGACTATGGAAAGCGTGTTTTAAGCCCTTAGCGTAGGATTTAGCACTCAGCCGGAGCAGACCCCTAAACAGCCCTGCCCCACCAACCCCCAAAAAAAATGCCGCCGCGATCCTCTCGCGGCGGCATCTATTTGCAAAATCCGGAACGCTTAGTTCAGCGCTTTGTCCGTGATCACGGATGTCCATGCGCCCTCGGGCTGCTTGGAGATCACCGGATCGGAACCACCGGCCAGCAACGTATCAACCGTGCGCTGGAAATCCGCCTCGTCCAGTGAACCGTTAGAACCGGCTGTCAGCTTGGCAATCTCGCCCATCATGCGGACCTGTGCGGCCTCTGTCTGTGCACCGGTTTCATCGTTGTCCAGAACAATGCCTGCGGCCTCTTCGGGGTTGGCTTCTGCGTACTTCCAGCCCTTCATGGAGGCGCGCACAAAGCGGACCATTTTATCCTCGAACACCGGATCATTCAGGTTTTCTTCGAGCACATAGATGCCATCCTCAAGCGTGGCGACGCCCTGCTCTTCGTACTTGAAGGTGATCAGTTCATCCGGGTTTACGCCCGCATCCAGCACCTGACCGTATTCGTTATAAGTCATGGTCGAGATGCAGTCAGCCTGACGCTGCAACAGCGGATCGACGTTAAAGCCTTGCTTGAGCACGGTCACACCGTCCTCGCCACCGTCTGTAGAAATGCCCGCTTGTGACATCCATGACAGGAACGGATATTCGTTGCCAAAGAACCAGACGCCGATGGTCTTGCCTTTGAAATCCTCAACCGATGTGATGCCAGTATCTTTCCAGCAGGTCAGCATCAGGCCGGATGTTTTGAACGGCTGTGCGATGTTCACCACCGGCAAACCTTTTTCACGCGCCGCCAGAGCGGATGGCATCCAGTTCAGCATCGCATCAGCGCCCCCACCGGCCAGAACCTGTGGCGGGGCAATGTCAGGACCGCCCGACAGGATCGTGACATCAAGACCCTCTTCGTCATAAAAGCCCTTGTCCTTGGCGACATAATAGCCTGCGAATTGTGCTTGTGTGACCCACTGCAACTGCAACGTCACGGTGTTTGCATGGCCATCTGCGAACGCAGGTGCCGCCGTCAACCCTGTGGCAAGCGCTGCTGCCATCATCATATTCTTCATCATTTGTTTGACCTCCAAGTCAGTTGGTTTTGTTATCTTTGTGACGGGTGCCAGAATGTCACCCGCTTTTCGAGCCACGCCATCAGCCCGTAGAATGTTGATCCTGCTATCGCTGCGACGATAATCTCTGCCCAAACCATATCAAGCGCAAGCTGCCCTACAGATGTGGATATCCGAAAGCCCATGCCAAGGGTAGGAGAGCCAAAAAATTCAGCAACAATCGCACCGATCAGCGCTAGCGTGGTCGCAATTTTCAGACCGTTGAAGATGAACGGCAACGCGGCTGGAATGCGCAGTTTCAAAAGCGTCGGCCAATACCCCGCACCATAGGTCCGCATCAGGTCACGCTGCATGGCGGATGTGTCTTTCAACCCCGCAACTGTGTTCACGAGGATCGGAAAGAACACCATCACGCCCACCACTGCCGCCTTGGATTGCCAATCACTGCCCAACCATTTCACGAAAATCGGCGCAGTGCCAACGATGGGCAGCGCAGCCATAAATGCACCGACAGGCAAGATACCTTTGGTCAGGAACGGCGACCGATCCGCAAGGATGGCAACCGCAAACGCGGCAATCATACCAAAGACATACCCCGTCATCGCGCCCTTGATGATCGTTTGTTGAAAATCCGCCCAGAGCAGGTTCAACGAAGACGCGAACCGCGCCGCAATCATCGACGGCGGCGGCAGGATCACCGCGCTGACCTCTAACATCGTGACAAGAATTTCCCACATCACGATGATCGTCACGCCAAAGATCACCGGGATCAGCAGCGAATAAAACCGCGTATCCGAGCGGTCGGAATGCGACAGGTGCACGTTTAACCACCATCCGGCAATCCAAACGCCGAGGGCCAGAATATACGCCATCATGCGGCCCCCATGCCCATGCGGCGCAGGGTCTGCCGCTCAATCAACGACAGGATTGCCACCAACATCGCCGCCGTGATCGCCGCAGCAAAAAGCGCGGCCCATGTCACCATCGGCTGACCATATTGATCCCCAACCAGCATCCGCGCGCCAAATCCGGCACGCGCACCTGTGGGTAATTCGCCAACAATCGCACCCACAAGTGACGCAGAAATCCCGATTTTTAACGAAGCAAAAAGATAGGGAATGGAGGACGGCAGGCGCAGTTTCCAGAACCCTTGGCTGGAATTGGTCCCGTAGGTGCGCAACAAATCCAACTGCATCGCATCAGGACTGCGCAGCCCTTTGACCATGCCCACAACCACCGGAAAAAAGCTGAGGTAGGCGGAAATAATCGACTTTGGAAACAGCCCCTGAATGCCGATTGCCCCCAACATCACGATGATCATCGGCGCAAGTGCAAGGATCGGAATGGTCTGGCTGGTGATCGCCCACGGCATCACCGATTTGTCCATCGTCCGGCTATAGACAATGCCAACGGCCAACATAATGCCCAAGGTGGTGCCCATCACAAAACCCAGCAACGTCGCCGACAGCGTCACCCAACCATGATAGACCAGCGACCGCTTCGAGGTGATCTTTTTGTCAATCACAGTGTCATAGAGTTCCTGCACCACCTGATGCGGCGATGGCAGGCGCGGGCGCGTTTGCACATAGGTCAGCGGAATAATCGCAGGGTTCTTCAACGCCAGTGAAAGGCCCGACAATTCCTGCCGGTCGCGCGGTGCTTCTGGCGTTAGAACCATCCCTTCACGCTGCGCCTGATCTGCGGTCAGATGCGCATTCATCGGGATCACGCACAGCGTCCAGAACGCGACGATGACCGCCACGACTGTCAGCGCCGGTATGATGGCGTTGAGCCTAGTCATCAATATGCCCCGCGCGCAGCCCGTCACGAACGCGGTGCGCAATCTCGATAAACTCCGCTGAATCGCGAATGTCCAAGGGCCTTTCGCGAGGCAGCGGGCTGTCTATCACATCGCTGATCCGACCGGGGCGCGGCGACATCACGACGATCTTGGTCGACAGATACACCGCCTCGGGGATGGAATGCGTCACGAAACCAATCGTCTTTTCCGTTCGCGCCCACAGCTTGAGCAGCTGTTCATTCAAATGATCGCGCACAATCTCATCCAACGCGCCAAAGGGTTCATCCATTAGCAAGATATCCGCATCAAACGCCAACGCCCGCGCAATAGACGCGCGTTGTTGCATGCCCCCCGACAATTGCCACGGAAATTTCTTTTCAAACCCCGCAAGATCTACCAGCTCCAGAACACGGTTCATCCGCTCGTTCTGCTCAGCTTTGGAGAACCCCATAATCTCTAAGGGCAACTTTACGTTCCGCCCAATCGTGCGCCACGGATAAAGCCCCGCCGCCTGAAACACATAGCCATAAGCCCGCGCGCGCCGGGCCTCATCCGGGGTCATGCCATTAACGCTGATCTCTCCGGCGGTCGGCTGTTCCAACCCCGCGATGCACCGCAGAAACGTTGTCTTGCCACAACCCGACGGGCCGATAAAGCTGACGAACTCACCCTTGTTGATATCAAGCGACACATCCTTGAGCGCATGCACAGGGCCATCGTTCGTCTCAAACGTCAGGTCGAGGTTTTTAGCACGGATTACGGGATCAACAGTCACAATTAAGCCTTTGGTTTTTCATCTATTGTCGGCTTCCTAACCATTCGTTTAAACTTGTTGTCGCTTGTGCCAACTTCTGAATAGAGGCGCCGAGCTGCCTTAAGTGACATTCGGTTTGCCCCACCTGAAAGACCGTGGTCCAATGCTTGCAGCGGGTCATCCTCCCAATAGCACACTGGGCATATCTCATAGTTTCCAAGGTGATCAATGGTATAGAAGCCGCAACAAACGCAGGTATTCAAACCCCACTTGCCGGAATACCGGTCCGCTCAACCGGCCTCGGCGCGGTCAGTTCTTTCCACGACGACAGCGCCTTGTTGACCGTCCCGTTGCCTTCACGTCGCACGAACTTGCCATGCCCTTCTTGTGTACGGATTTCACCGTCATGCACGGCGACATAGCCACGGGTTAGCGTAAAGCGCGGCAGGCCCTTCACCTTCTTGCCCTCGAACACGTTGTAATCAATCGCGGACTGCTGCGCACCTGCGGTGATGGTCTTTTCCTTTTCGGGATCCCACACGACCAAATCGGCATCTGACCCCACCAGCACCGCCCCTTTTTTCGGATAGCAGTTCAAAATCTTGGCGATGTTCGTCGAAGTCACCGCCACAAATTCATTCGGCGTCAAACGACCCGTGGCCACCCCATACGTCCACAGCATCGGCATCCGGTCCTCAAGACCGCCCGTCCCGTTCGGGATCTTGGTAAAGTCACCCAGCCCCGTGCGTTTCTGCTCAGTCGTAAATGCACAATGGTCCGTTGCGACCACGCTCAACGACCCCGACTGCAGACCCGCCCAAAGGCTATCTTGATGCATCTTATTGCGGAACGGCGGCGACATCACACGGCGCGCGGCATGGTCCCAGTCCTTGTTGAAATACTCGCTCTCGTCCAACGTCAAATGCTGGATCAGCGGCTCGCCCCACACGCGTTTACCCTGCTGACGCGCTCGGCGGATCGCCTCGTGGCTGTCCTCACAGGACGTGTGCACAACATAAAGCGGCACGCCCGCCATGTCGGCAATCATAATCGCGCGGTTCGTCGCCTCACCCTCGACCTGCGGGGGGCGCGAATAGGCGTGTGCTTCGGGTCCGGTATTGCCCGCAGCCAGCAGTTTGGCGGACAGTTCGGCCACCACATCGCCGTTCTCGGCATGGACCATCGCGATGCCGCCCAATTCGGACAACCGGTTAAACGACGCATACAGCTCATCATCATTCACCATCAACGCACCCTTGTAGGCGAGGAAGTGTTTGAACGTGTTAATGCCGCGATCCTTAATCACCGACTCCATCTCGTTAAAGACCTGCTCGCCCCACCACGTCACCGCCATATGAAAGCTGTAATCGCAGTTCGCCCGCGTCGATTTATTATCCCACATTTGCAGCGCGTCATGCAGGCCCTGACCGGGGCTGGGCAGCGCGAAATCAATGACCATCGTGGTGCCGCCAGCCAAAGCCGCGCGCGTCCCGCTCTCAAAGTCATCGCTGGAGTAGGTCCCCATAAACGGCATCTCAAGATGCGTATGCGGGTCGATGCCGCCGGGCATGACGTAGCACCCCGTCGCATCAAGTTCCTCGTCCCCTTTCATGTTCGGGCCAATCTCGATGATGATGCCTTTGTCGATCAGCACGTCCGCCTTATAGGTCAGATCATGCGTGACGATGGTGCCGTTTTTGATGACGCGTGTCATAATGTGGGTCCTTTGATTGAAACGCTACCGCAATCCCGGACTTGATCCGGGACCTCATGGCAAGCGTGGAGGTCACAGAGTGAATCTGGGACTGCGTTCGATTTTAAATGAAAGTCAGCGCCTAGAGAAACGAAGCATCCAGCGTTCGATCTGCCCAAGTCGGATTTTGTTTTTTGATCAATTCGTTCTTCCAAGCACGCCGCCACCGTTTCAGCTTGGCTTCGCGGGCAATCGCCTCGGGTAGCGTTTCGTAGGTTTCCACATAGACCAGCTTGCGAATACGGTATTTCGACGTATGCACACCGCCCTGCCCGCTGGCGTGTTGATGCATGCGTTTTTGCAGATCGCCAGTCACCCCGATGTATATCGCGGTGTTTGAGTGGCAGGCGGCAATGTAGGTATGGAAGGCCATTTCCCGACGATGATGCATGTCGGTTAATGAACACATAACGCAGTCCCGGATATACTCCGGGATCTCCACGTTTGAGATCGAGGTCCCGGAGTATATCCGGGACTGCGTTATCCTGTGAAGCTACTCTCACCCCACCATCTCCGCCGTTTCCAACACCGCATGCAGCAAAACATCCGTCCCCGCCGCAGCCCACTCTGGCGAAATCTCTTCCGCCTCATTGTGGCTCAAACCCCCTACGCAGGGACACATAATCATCGCCGTCGGCGCCACGCGGTTGACCCAGCACGCGTCATGCCCTGCGCCGGAAATCAGGTTCATATGAGAATAGCCCAGCCGCTCCGCCGCATCGCGCACGGCAGAAACGCAGCCTTCGTCAAAGGCCACCGGATCAAACCCGCCGACCTTTTCAAATTCAATCTCCATGCCCATTGCATCAGCAATTGCTTGCCCCTCGACGCGCAACCGCGCCTCCATATCCTCGATCACGGACAACTCGGGCGACCGGAAATCAACGGTGAACACCACCTTGCCGGGGATCACATTACGCGAGTTCGGGAACACGTCGATATGCCCCGCAGCCCCCACGGCAGAGGGCGCATGGCTGAGTGCGATCTCTTCGACCTTTTCCAATATCCGCGCCATGCCAAGGCCCGCGTTTTTGCGCATCGGCATCGGGGTTGAGCCAGTATGCGAGTCCTTGCCCGTCACAGTCACTTGCGTCCAAGACAGGCCTTGGCCGTGGGTCACAACGCCAATCTCTTTGCCTTCGGCCTCCAAAATCGGCCCCTGTTCGATGTGCAATTCAAAGAACGCATGCATCTTGCGCGCGCCGGTCTCTTCCTCACCGCGCCAGCCGATGCGGCTCAACTCATCACCAAATTTCTTGCCCTCGGCATCAACGCGATCATACGCCCAATCCTGCGTATGGATACCCGCAAATACCCCCGACGACAGCATCGCCGGCGCGTAGCGCGTGCCTTCCTCATTTGTGAAGTTGGTGACAATAATCGGGTGCTTTGTCTTGATGTCCAGATCGTTCAGCGTGCGGACCAGTTCCAGTCCCGCCAGAACCCCCAGCACGCCATCATATTTGCCACCCGTCGGCTGCGTGTCCAAATGCGATCCCACGTAAACCGGCAACGCGTCGGGGTCGGTCCCTGCCCGCTCGGCGAACATATTGCCCATCTGGTCCAGCCCCATCGTGCAGCCCGCCGCCTCGCACCACGACTGGAACAAGGCGCGGCCCTCGCCGTCTTCATCCGTGACTGTCTGACGGTTGTTGCCACCTGCAACACCCGGCCCGATCTTGGCCATTTCCATCAGACTGTCCCACAACCGTTCCGAGTTGATTTTGAGGTTCTTGAGGGGGGCCGCCATGTTATTCTCCTATCCGGTCCAGCGGCTAAATTTGACCAACTGGTAAAGACACGCTACCAATGCGCAAGGTCGAGTCAAGGAATTTGCTTAACCATTTCGCATCTTGTCGCTAAAGACGCCCAACACTTGGGCAATTCGCCCCTACAGCAAAGACCGCCCATGCCCAAATCCGAAACGCGCATTCAGAAAAAGAACCAGGCGGTCATTTTGGCGGCAGGGCTCAAGGTGTTCTCCCAGTTCGGATTTCGCGGATCAACCTTGGATATGATCGCCAAAGAGGCCGGTCTGTCCAAGCCCAATATGCTGTATTATTTCGCCTCCAAGGACGCGATTTACCGCGCTTTGCTGGCGCAACTGCTCGCCGATTGGCTTGAGCCGATTTATACCATCGACGCGGATGGCGACCCGGTCGATGTGATCCTCGACTACGCCAAACGCAAGCTGGCGATGAGCCGCGATTACCCCCGCGAAAGCCGATTGTTTGCCAACGAAGTCATCCAAGGCGCGCCACATATCGGTGATGTGCTTAGCGGTGAATTGCGCGACGTGATTGACCGGCTGGCAGAGGTGATCGACGGTTGGGTGGCCGCGGGGCGCATGCGGCCCGTTGACCCTTACCATCTGGTATTTACCATCTGGTCCGTGACCCAGCATTACGCCGATTTCGACGTTCAGGTGCGCGCAATCTTGGGTGACAAAGACCCGTTTGTGGGCGCGGAGCAGCATCTGGAAGACATGCTGCGCCGCCTGTTGCGCGACTGATTATTCCGCGGCCACAGCACCCGGATTGTTCACATGCGTTGTCCAGTTGGCGTAGTCCTCGGACACCACTTTGCCCGTGCGCGCGTCAACCGTTCCCGGTTCCTGTTTTACCATCGTAATGCAGTTTTCGACCGGACACACCTCAACACACAGGTTACACGCGACACATTCCGCATCAATCACGCTGAACGTGCGGTCCTCTGACATGGCAATCGCCTGGTGCGAAGTGTCCTCGCAAGCCGCGTAACAGCGGCCGCACTTGATGCAATCATCCTTACTAATCACCGCTTTAGAGACATAATTCAGGTTCAGATACTGCCAGTCTGTCGTGTTCGGAATGGCCGCGCCCATAAAGTCCTGAATGGACGTATGGCCCTTTTCGTCCATCCATTGCGACAGACCGCTAATCATCTCTTGGACAACCTTAAACCCGTAGGTCATCGCCGCCGTGCAGACCTGCACATTGCCACACCCCAGCGTGATGTATTCCGCCGCGTCGCGCCATGTCGTGACGCCGCCAATACCCGAAATCGGCATGCCAGCCGTTTCAGGGGCACGCGCAATTTCAGACACCATCGACAGGGCAATCGGCTTGACCGCAGGACCACAATAACCGCCATGCGTACCCTTGCCATCAATCGACGGATGCGGCGACATGTTATCCAGATCGACCGAAACGATTGAGTTGATCGTATTGATCAGGCTCACCGCATCCGCCCCCCCACGCCGCGCTGCCGCTGCGGGTTGGCGCACGTCGGTGATGTTTGGCGTCAGCTTTACGATCACGGGTTTGCTGTAATATTGTTTGCACCACCGCGTGACCATTTCGATGTACTCAGGCACCTGCCCTACGGCGGCACCCATGCCACGCTCGGACATCCCATGCGGGCAGCCAAAGTTCAGCTCAATTCCATCGGCACCCGTCGCCTCGACGCGTGGCAAGATGTCTTTCCACGCCTGTTCTTCACACGGCACCATGATCGACACGATCATCGCGCGGTCGGGGTAATCTTTCTTGACGCGTGTGATCTCGTCCAGATTGGTTTGCAGATCACGGTCGGTGATCAATTCAATGTTGTTCAAACCCAACACACGCCGGTCTGCGCCATGGATCACGCCGTAACGCGGGCCGTTGACATTAACCACCGGCGGCCCTTCTGCACCCAGCGTTTTCCACACAACACCGCCCCATCCGGCCTCAAAAGCCCGGCGCACGTTGTATTCCTTGTCGGTCGGCGGCGCAGAGGCCAGCCAGAACGGGTTTGGGCTTTTGATGCCCAGAAAGTCGGTTGTCAGATCAGCCATGATAAGCGTCCCTTTCGTAAATCATGCGCCCGTCAGAACGCTGTGAATATCCATCGCCGCATCGCGACCTTCGGCCACCGCCGTTACAGTCAGATCATCGCCACCAGATGCGCAATCACCGCCCGCCCAGACGCCATCCCTGCTGGTGCGCCCTGCGCCCGACACGGCGATCTTGCGACCATCCAAATCTAGACCGCCATCTGTGGTCAATGTCTGGCCAATCGCGCGGAACACCTGATCGGCCTTGATGCGCACGGTCTCACCAGTGCCGGTCAGTTTGCCACCCTCAACGGATGTATATTCCAACTCGACCTCGGTCGCGGCACCGTTCCCGTGCACCGCGCGTGGCATCACATTGAACATCAGTTTCACCCCATGCGACGCAGCCAGATCCTGCTCGTACCGGCTGGCGCTCATCGCTTCGCGCCCCCGCCGGTAGGCAATTGTTACCTGCTCTGCACCCAGCAGTTTCGACTGCACCGCAGCATCCACTGCCGTCATACCACCGCCGATAACAACGACATTGCGACCCACTGGCAGCGCTGCCAAATCCGACGCCTGCCGCAGCTCTTTGATAAAGGACACCGCATCCGCAACACCGTCTTTATCATCACCAGGCGCACCCAGCGCGTTCACACCGCCAAGACCGACGCCAAGGAACACAGCATCATAGTCCGCTGCCAGACCATCCAGCGTCAGACCGTCACCTAACGCCTTGCCGTTTTCGATACTAATCCCGCCGATAGAGACCAGCCAATCAACCTCGCGCGCGGCGAAATCATCGGTCGATTTATAGGCCGCGATCCCGTATTCGTTCAGACCGCCGGCCTTTGGCATCGCGTCAAACATCACGACCTCATGGCCCAGCATCGCCAAACGGTGCGCACAAGACAGACCCGCAGGGCCAGCACCGACAACCGCCACGCGTTTGCCCGTCGCGGCGGCCCGCGCATAAGGATGCACACCTTTGGACATCAGCGTATCGGTCGCATAGCGCTGCAAGCGGCCAATCTCGACCGGTTTGCCTTCGGCGGCTTCGCGCACACAGGCTTGTTCGCACAAATCCTCTGTCGGGCACACCCGCGCGCACATGCCGCCCAGAATGTTCATGTCAAAGATCGTCTTGGCAGCCGCTTCTGGCGTGCCAGTTGAAATCTGCCGAATGAACAGCGGGATGTCGATGTCCGTGGGACAGGCCGTCACGCAAGGCGCGTCATGGCAAAAATAACATCGGTCCGCTGCAACGGCGGCCTCATGCGATTGCAAGGGCGCGTGCAGGTCTGTAAAATTCTCGGCCAGTTCTTCCGCGCTTAACCTTGCAGGCGCGACACCGGGGGTCATTTGACTGTTCATGGTTCCTCCATCCGTCACTGTTGAGACAGAGCATGACACAGGTTTTTATTTTATCAAAAGGTAAAATTTTGCCAATTGGACAAATTCTTGCAAATAGGCGGGGGTGCCTTCTAAATTTTAAGCACCCGCACCCATTTCAGAACCGGTAGAAACGATGCACATTGTCATAAAAGACCGCGCTTTCGGCCCTCTGACCCACTTCGGCACGCACGAAATCCCTGACCTCTGGGTAGATCAGGTGCAGCTTATCTACAGGAAAGTTACTGCCCCACATCGCCCGCTCTGCCCCAAACATCGCCATGATATCCGCTGTTACCTGCTGCGGCATGCCATTCAATGATGGGCCAAAATACATCGCGTAGCCCGACAATTTCACACTCACATGCCGCAATTGCGCAAGGGCCGCCATCCCCTCGCGCCACAATGCCAGCCCATCCGCCGATGTATCATAGGGCGACCCCAGATGATTGATCACCACAGGCACCTCCGGATGATCCGCGAACAATTCCGCTGCCTGTTGCATCTGTTCGGGGTACAACATCAAATCAAACGACAATCCATGTTCTCCCAATGCGGCAAAATTCTCGCGCCATAATGGGCTGTCCAAAAAGTTTTCCGCTACAAAACTCAGCTCTGGCCGGGTCGGCAAATGGGAAATAATCTGCCTGATGCCCCGCATATTCGGATAGGCTTTGTGCCCCACGATCTGCGCCTCGAATGCGGCACTGGCCAGATCGGCATACCCGATGATCATAATGGGGTGACCGCTATCATCGCTCATCTTTTGGACGAACCCCGTCTCTTTCACAGGATCGGGTATTTTCTGATCTGCCTGAACATGAACAGAGCCAGAGAGCGGCATATCTTTCGTTTCGGCCAATAGTTCATCCAATAGATAATCCCGCTGGATCGGCGTCGGATCACCAAAGGGTTTCATCGCGCCAATGTCCTTGATCCAGACGTACCCGATATCCAGCGCGGGCGTCTGGGGTGCCCACAAGTGGTGATGTGCGTCGATAATCTTCATGTTTTGCTCCAATCGCGCAGCGCCTGCGCTACTCTATCCAACCCTTTGCCCAAATTAACCGATGCGCCACCGCCCACACCCAACCGGATATGATGACGCTGGTCATATGCGCTGCCGGGCAACAAAAATGTGCGATAAGGTTCCCCCAGCAACACCTTGGCAAACGCATCGCTGTCGATCCCGTCAGGCAGATGCGCCAGCCCGATCAGACCCGCGCGCGGCGGCACCCAAGACAACCCGTTCTGCGCATCAACCCAGGCATTCATCTGCGCAAGGTTCGCCGCACCCTCGCTGCGCGCCTTGTCCATCGACACGGCGTAGCGGTCCGGGCGCAATGCAACTTCGGCAATCACCTCGCCCATGATATTCATGATCTCTGATGAATTCTCTCGCAAGATTACCGCATCCATCACCAGTTCGGGATCGGGACAAATCAGCCATCCGGTGCGCAGCCCTTGCAGCCCCAGCGCCTTGCTGACCGACCCCGTGGTAATCCCCCGCGCATACATCCCCGCAACCGAAGGCGCGCGCGGCCCGTCCCATTCCAGCCCCGCATACACCTCATCCACCAACAGCCATGCGCCGACCTTATCCGCAACGCGTACCAATGCGCGCATCTCATCTGCGGTCAGCAAATCACCTGTTGGATTGTTAGGATTGGTGATGAAAATCATCTTGGTCCGGTCCGTCACCGCATCTGCAACACGGTCCAGCGGCAGATGCCAGTTGTCCGCCTCGCGCCGCGTGACCTTGACCACTTTTGCACCGATTGCCTTGGCCAATACTTCGGCCTGCGGCCAACCCGGCGTTTCAATCACGATCTCGTCGCCGGGTTGCAGCAATTGCATGATCGCTAGATAATTCGCCTCGGCCGCCCCCGCCGTGATCAACACATCCTGCGGCGTGCAAATCCCGTTCAGCCCAGCCTGCGCCAACACATGATCGCGCAGTTCTGGCAGTCCTCGAAAATCACGCCCGTTCCAATCCAGCGATTGGTTCGGGTCCAGATCATCCAGATAATCCCCCAAGACGGGTGAGCCAGACAGCGAAAACCCCACAATCGCCTCGGGTGCGGCATCTGTCGTCTCCAGCAAATATTGAAACAACGTGTGTATCTTGACTTTCATCTCGCGTCCTCACTCTATCGGCCTATGGATACCCAGATCGCCCTGAGGGGCAAACCGAAACGTCTTGCCGTGTTGGATTACGGCCTGTTCGAGGTCCACGCAGGCCCGCGCACCATCGGCATTTGCGGGTTCGTGATTGAAACGGACGCAGGCGAAATCGTGTTGATCGACACCGGTTTCCCGGAGAAATATGCACGCGATGCAGAGGCCGCGACGGTTGAGGATGCGTTGGGCAGCTTTGGCCGCGTTCTGTCAGTCACGCCAGACAACATGCCAGACGCGCAACTGGCCCTACTGGGTTTGGCGAAAACAGATGTCACATTGATGATCCAAAGCCATACCCACATTGACCACGTGGGGCATATGGCGGGTTTTCCCCATGCCCCGATCCTGATGTCTGCCGCCGAACGGGCCCTGCCCCGCCCGCTGTACTGGTCGGGCAAACAGGCGATGGAATGGCCCGAAGCCACGTATCATCTGGTGGATGCGGATATGACTTTGGGTGCGGATTTCGAGGTTTTGCATTGCCCCGGCCACGCCCCCGGACAATTGGCGTTTATGGTGCGCTTGCCCGAAACAGGTTGGGTGCTGCTGACCTCTGACGCGATCAGCCGCGCGTCCGAGGTGGGTGAGAAGTTCGCGGGGTCTTGGGATGTCGATCAGGCGATTCGTCATGGCGACCGATTGATGGCGCTGGCAAATGAACACGACGCATTGGTGATCTACGGCCATTCACCCGAGCAATGGCCGACCCTGAAAAAAGCGCCCGATTGGTTCACCTGATCAATACCCTTGAAACAGCAAGTCGAGGGCTCGGGTGATTTCATCCGCTTGATCCGCACACATTCCAACAGGTTTCTTCAAAGCTGAACGCGGCACTGTTGCCATCAGATGTATCTGAACCACATGCGCCTGGCCCTCAACCTCAACAATCGGGTTCAGCGTTGTCGCGGGCATCGCATACGCCCGCAGGTCAATCACCGGGGCAACAATGCGGGTCGCATAATCACTCAAGAAATCAGACTGTAGGTCCAGCAGATATCCCTTACCGTCCGCCGCCGCATACAGCGTAAATCTAGACATCAAACATCCGGTAACGCTCTAACGGTATGCCGTTTTCTTCAACCCAACGGTTGCTCGCCTCAATCGCTGCACGATTCTCTTCCAGCCACGCGTCGCCTTTGGCCTTACGCGCTGCCTCCCGCACACCTTCCTCGGCGGCCTGAGAGATATTGACCCCCAACGCCTTGGCGTCCTTCAGCAATTCCCGGTCCAGCGACAGGTTCGTCGCTTTCTTTTTACCTGATCCTTGAACACCCATGATGCACCTCTGACATGCGCATAAACTATGCGTATAACCTTAACACATTCCTAACGCACGTCACGCCCTTGGTTCAGGATGATCACATTCCCGCTCGACACATCGCCCATTGGGGAAATCAAAAACCCGACCCAACCGGCAATCTCTGATGGTTGCATCGCCCGCCCATGCGGCATCTGCGCAATCGCTTCGGCCAGCACCTCGGCACTCACCACGCCAAATAACGGGGTCTCAGTCATCGCCGGCGCAATCGAATTCACACAGATTTTCTCCCGCGCATAGCGGCGCGCCAGATCTTTGGTCAACGTGTCCAGCGCGGCCTTGGACGCCCGATAATGTGGCGGATCGAATGCATCGAAATTATACGCCCCATTCGATGAAATGTTCACGATCTTACGCACACCGTCCCTCCCCAACATCAATTTGACCGCCGCCTGACAACAGTGAAACGCGCCCGAGAAGTTCAGCGACATCTGCCGCTCAAATTCGTCTTCGGGAATGTCGGGGAACTCGGACATGAAACACGTACCGGCATTGTTTACCAACGCATCAACACCCCCATGCGCCGCCTCGATCTGCGCAAACGCCGCCGTAATCGCGCCTCTATCCGTCAGGTCCGTCACAATCCCGGTGAACCCCTGCCCCGCCAGATCATCCAGCCCTTCCGCGTCCACATCCAAGCCCACCACATGGCAGCCGTCGCTGATCAACTGCGCCACAATCGCGCGCCCCATACCGCCTGCCGCGCCTGTGACGACTGCTATCTTTTCCATGTGTCCTCCGGTTTTCTGTGGTGTTCCAATATACCACCAAATAGATGTAAATGCACATAATCAAACACCAGTGGAGTCGTCCATGCCCATCCGCCCCGCCGCACGCATCACCGACACATCCCCGAAAAACTTCGGCATGTTCGCCAAGGCCGTGGGCATGTCGGGCGACCTGATCCACCTCGAACTGGGTATGCCCGCCGAAGATACACCGCAACACATCAAGGACGCGACCATCGCCGCCTTGCAAGCGGGCCACGTGCATTATTCCGATCTGCAAGGTATCCCTGAGCTGCGCGCCGCCATCGCCAACAAACTGCGCACCAAGAACGCAATGGACGTGACCGCCGACGAGATCATCGTCACCAACGGCCTGACCCAAGCGTCATTCGCAGCCTTCATGGCTTTCCTGCAAGACGGTGACGAATGCCTCCTGCTTGCCCCCTACTACCCCCAACACATCGGCAAGGCAGAACTGGCCGGCGCCCGTGTGACCATCGCGCCCTTGGATAATGCGAATGGTTTTACCATCGATCGCACCTTGATAGAGCCACATATCACACCAGCGACGCGCGTGATTGCGCTGATCAATCCCTGTAATCCCACGGGCCGCGTCTATAGCCGTGATGAACTGCAAATCATCGCTGATCTTGCGCAGGAACACGATCTGCTGGTCCTCTCTGATGAGGTCTACGAAGAAATCACCTACGACGGCGCGCAACACATATCTGTCGCATCCCTGCCGGGCATGAAGGAACGCACCATCACCATGTGCGCCTTTACCAAAGCCTATGCGATGGACGGTTGGCGGTTGGGCTATATCGCCGCAGATGCGTCTCTGATCGGGCCATTGATGAAGATCACGACTAATGAGGTCACGCATGTGAACACCTTCATCCAGCATGGTGCTTTGGCGGCAATAACCGGCGATCCCGCAGTGCTGGCAGGCATGGTCGCCCGCGATGCAACTCGGCGCGATCTGGTCGTTGCGCGTTTGAACCAGATGCCGAACGTGACCTGTGCACCCGTTGAAGGGACAATCTACGCGTTCCCCGACATCACCGCGACCGGCCTAAACGCCCAAGACTGCGCCGACCGGTTGCTGGCTGAAACCGGTGTGGTCGTAGAAGCAGGCAGTTTCTATGGCGACGCCGGCGAAGGGCACCTTCGCGTCTGTTTCGGCTGTGCAGAACTGGATACGCTGGAAGAGGCGATGAACCGCATGCAACGGTTTTTCAACAGTCTCTAAACCAGCGTTTAGACTAACAGTTCTTTCAACCCGATAAACAGCCGGTCCACATGGTCAAGCGTCGTCACCGCCCCCGGCGACACGCGCAATATCCGCCCGCGACAATCCACATGCACCCTGCGCGCCCGCAACCCGTCCACCAGCACGCGCGCATCCACATCCTGCGCCAATTGCAACATCACAGAGCCGCCCCGCCTGTCCGTTTCCGCAGGGCTGGCCAGCGTCATCCCCGCCTGCCCTGCCCGCGCAATCACCGCCTCGGTCAATGCGTGGTTCTGTTCGGCCAAATCGCCCTGCCCCGCATGCCACCGCAATGCAGGAACTGATCCGACGCAAGCCATGACTGATGGGGTTCCATGTTCAAACCGGCGCGCATCGGGGGCATAGTCGAACGCGTCCAAATCCCACGAAAACGGATTGTCCTGCGAAAACCACCCCCTCAGTTCCGGCTTTACCTGCGCAATCAAATCAGGCCGTATCTGGATAATCCCCGCGCCCGGCGTCCCACACAGCCACTTGAGCGTCGTCGAAATCACAAAATCCGCAGGCGTATCGTTCAACGAAAATGGCACGATCCCGATGCCTTGGGTCAGGTCGACCCCCACCAGCGACCCCATCCGATGCCCATGCGCAATCAGCGTGTCCAGATCACAGCGGTGCGACGACGTCGACGTCACGAACGTCAGCAGCGCAAGGCCGACATTCTCATCCCACGCCGCGATCATATCCTCATCGCGCACCCAGAAATCACCTTGCCGGACCGGCACCGTTTCCAGCGTATACCCCAACCGTTCCTGCATGCCGTTCAGCAAGAAATGCAAGGACGGAAAACAATCCGCCGCGATCAGCACCTTCTTGCCGCGCAGCCTGTCAGGGGGCAGTCCCCCTAGCACAGAAAACAGCGCCGTGGTCACATTCTCCGCACTGGTCAACGAGCCTTCGGGCGCATCAATCAATACTGACCAGAGGTCGATGAATTCCGCCCGCGCACCCAGAACGCTCGGCCATTGTCCGTCATCGGTGGCGCCCCATGTCTGGCTGAACGTGGTTAACGCGACAGCCATTTCCTCGGCCTTGTCGGGATAAAGCCCAATGGAATGGTAAAGGAAATAGGCAGGATCATCGGTCATAAATAGTCTCTAAATTGGGTTATTCTCAGCAAACGTCTTGAAGAACGCCAGATACGCCTTGTCAGGATCACGCGCGGCAGGTTTACCACCCGCCCATGCCCGCCACTCCCCCTCGACAAAGTAAATGTCATATCCGGGGAAACGCAACTTTGCCGTCTCATAGGTTTCTGACCGCAACGCCGCCCCCTTCGCCTCCAGCCATGAAGGCCGCGGTTTTGCCGCCTGCGCGCGCTCTTTGCGACCAACGGAGGCAAATTGCAATTCACGTTCTACCGCCGCTTCGCCCTTGGCATCCTTGCGCCACCAGCGCAGCTCAACATGGGTCACGCGGCGGCCCGTTTTGATCGGTTCGATCTCGACCAGAAAATCGCTTAACGCCGACACTTCCTCGACCGCCGGATCAATCGCCCGCAGCTTGAGGTTCGACCACGATGTCAGCTTGCCCTTTGGCACGCCCAACACGCCGCGCATGTCCTCCAACGAAAATTTCTCCGATGACCGCCACCGCAGATTGCCACGCTTTTGCACCATCTCGTACAGCGTCAGCGCATATTTGGAGGACAGCGCAAACATAACCTCGCGCTGCAACCGCGCAAAGACGGTGCTGTCCTTGATAACCCGCCGCAACCGCTGTGGAATTTCATACTCCAGCAACCCGTCACGCCGCGCAGTTTCAACATTTCCACCCAACAGTTGCACCCGCTCAATCGCAGGCTCCCCATCCCGCATAATCTGGATTTTCACGATCGACGCCATCAGCCGTTCGATAGAGGCCCCTACCCTATCATTTGAATTATGCGACCCCCGCAGATCGGATTTCGCAATGACATGCGTCACAGGTTTCTCAATCGCGTCCCATGCATTCTCTAACAACTGGTTATAAATCCGCCTGTCGGCCAAGGTCAGCGGCGTGACCTCAACCAGATCCACCAGTTCACCGGGTTTCACCAATGTCTGCGCATTGGGCCGCGCATCGACGGTACGATAGGATGTGCTCATGCCCTGCCTTACGTCCAAAACTTACTTTTGTTATTCTTTGCATGTAAGATAACAGAGGTTCCTCAAACAGTCTAGCACCCCGTTTGTAAGCGTAGATACAGAGGAAACACCGCACCGTGATTCGCAAACCCCTGTTTCATAGGGTTATCCTAGCACGCACAAACCGCCCCAAGGGAGCCACCCAAAATGTAAGGTTTGACATCACCCCGGAACGTAAGATTATCCCTCCCCGGATGTAATCCCAAACATCCCCGAAGGTAATCCAAACAACCCCAATAGGTAAGCGTTAGGGTCACATACATCATAGAAAAAAGGCATATCATCCACATGAACACAGAACACTTAGAATTCTGAACAATAAGATGTGTTTTTTGATTAGGATGTACGGGTTTTGGCAGCTCAATACATTCTGATATGCCAGCCACGAACCCTAAAACTTACAAATCGGGTATCTTGATCATTTCAAGGGTATGCTTGGAAAAAGCGCCTCTAGAAATCCAGATAATCATCCCACTCGCCATGATTTCTGACTTTTTCACCATTTACCGGAAAAATTCACACTTGAGAGCACCGCATCAACAGTCCATGATTCAAAGTAACCATAAAACATGAGGCACCGATGCAGCAGCCCGTCCTTCCCCCCGTCACCCTAACAGAGCTTGCCAATCTAAGCGACCGCGCCAGCACCGTCATCGAACGCCTGCGCGAACGCATATATGCACCCGGTATCGCCAAAACACTGGACCTCAGGTTTAACGTCCGCAAAGCCGCTGAAATGGTGGGCCGCAGCGACAAACTGATCCGCGACGCCGAAAGCGATGGCCGCCTACCTGAGCCAGAGAAAGACCCCGACACAGGCCGCCGCACCGGCTATTCCCTGAGCCAGGTCAACACGATGCGCAGCGTCTTTGGCACACTGCCCCACCGCAAACCGGACGACCCCGCGATGGTCCTCGCCATCCAGAACTTTAAGGGCGGTGTCGGCAAATCCACTATGGTCTGCCACCTCGCCCAATACCTCGCGCTCAAAGGCTACCGCGTCTGTGTCATCGACTGCGACAGTCAGGCCAGCACCACCTCGATGTTCGGCCTGAACCCCGATGTCGATGTCGACGAAGACGACGACACGCTCTACCCGTTCTTCCGCCACGGTGGCGAAACCTCGCTCCATTATGCCTTGCGCGCGACATACTGGCCGAACGTCGCACTCATTCCCGCGAACCTTGGCCTCTACGACGCAGAATACGAATTCGCCGCCCGCATGGCGCGCGACAGCAGCTTTGTACTCGACCGGTTGCGTAGTGGCATCGACAGCATCAAGGACAATTTCGACATCATCCTGATGGACCCGCCCCCTGCCCTCGGCATGTTGTCCCTCTCGGTGCTGCGCGCGGCCAACGCGTTGATCATTCCAGCCCCGCCCAACAACATCGACTTTGGCTCAACCGCGCATTTCCTCAAGATGATGGGCGCGACCTTGGATGAACTGGCGCGGGCGGGCGGTGCGCGTGATTATTCTTTTGTTAAAATTCTTGCTACTAAAATGAACGACGCAAAATCGGCACATCAGGCGATCAAGCGGATGATGGACGCGGTTTTCCCGATGGACATGATGAGCGCCGTTTTGAAAGACAGCGCTGAAATCGACAACGCCGCCGCCAACTTGTCGACGGTATACGAGCTGACCGGGCCGGGCACGCGGACCGAAACACACAAACGTTGCCGCGCCTATCTGGACGCGGTGAATTCTGAGATCGAGCTGCTGATCCGAAAAACATGGCCAAGCCACCATGAGCGGTTGCGCAAGGAGGGATTGTTATGAGCAAGAAACATGATGCGATATTCGACGATGTCCTGAGCGGGCTGGACAGCCCCGGCACTCCTGCGGACCGAGGCGGTGCACGATTTCTCAAACGCTCTACCACGATCGGGGAAAGGATGTCGGGGGAGCGTCAGGAAAAAACCCTGCATCTGGTGGATCCCGCCCGCTGCCGTATGTGGGCGCGCCATAATCGCGATTACGCGTTGCTGACCGAAGAAAACTGCCGCGATCTGATCGACGGGATCAAGGCGCAAGGCCAACAGGAATTCCCGGCTATTGTGCGTCGTCTGACGGATGAAGAGTATGAATTCGAGGTTATCTGCGGCGCGCGGCGTCACTTTGCAATGACTTGGCTGCGCGCCAATAATTACCCGCAATTCCGCTACTTGATAGAAGTACGCGACCTCACGGATGAGGAAGCATTCCGCCTCGCCGACATCGAAAACCGCGACCGCGAAGACATCTCGGATTACGAGCGTGCCGTCGATTACGCCGAGGCGATCAGGCTTTATTACGGGGGTGCACAAAAGGCGATGGCAGAGCGGTTGGAGGTCAGCCCACCATGGCTCTCGCGCTACCTGACGCTTGCCAAAATGCCCGAGGAAATTCTAAACGCCTTCGCCAGCAAACGCGATATTCGCGAACGCCATGCGCGTGCGCTCAAACCGATGCTGAACATCCCGGATCAGGCAGAGGCGATCCTGACTGAGGCAAAATACCTTGCACAGACTCAGGTCAAAGCGGCCAAAGGGCAGGGCGGTTATGTCGATGCAGCAGAGGTTTTCAAACGCCTTAAAATGGCGGCAAAGCCGTCTGCTAAGCCTGCGAAAACCCGTACGGGAACGCTCTTTGTCTGCTCGCAAGGCGAGCGTGGAATTATGGTGAAAAAGCAGGGCAAACAGGTGCAGATGGCCTTTGACAATGATCTGTCCGATGGTGCCCTCCGTGGCGCGTTCGAGCAATTCATGAAAGCAAGAAAGCCGTAAATTGCCCATGGGCAACTTTGAAATACCCAATATATTTCAAACCCTTGCCAGATTATGATCGCAACTCTTTTGGCTCTTTTCGCGCAAAATACTGAATCCAAAGCCATCGTAAGAAATTGACACCAGATTTCCGCATTAACCATCCAACATGCTGATTTAATGTGGATAATCTAAAATTGCCCATGGGCAATTCAACCCCACCGCTGATCCGGATCAGGCAACGGGATCGCATCAAGCAGCGTGCGAGTATACTCGGCTTGGGGTGCCTCAAATATCGCTTCTGTCGTACCAGCCTCAACAACCTCGCCGTGGTGCAGGACCAGCACGCGGTCGCACAGGCGTCTAATCACAGACAGGTCGTGGCTGATAAAGGCCAGCGTCAGACCCAATTCCCGCACCAGCTCTTCAAGCAGGTTCAGCACCTGCGCCTGACTGGACACATCCAGACCCGACACGATCTCATCCGCCAGAATGAACGCGGGGCGCAAGGCAATCGCGCGGGCGATCCCGACGCGCTGGCGCTGTCCGCCGGACAACTCATGCGGATAGCGCTGTGCGAAACTGCGGGGCAAACCGACCATGTCTAGCGCTTCGTTCACGCGTGTTGGGACATTGTCCATTCGGTGCAGGCGCAGGGGTCCGGCAATGATGCCACCCACACGTCTGCGCGGATTCAGTGATGACATCGGATCTTGGAATATCATCTGGAATTGCTGCCGCATGCCGCGCAATGTGTCCTCGGGCAGATGCGTAATGTCGGTCCCGTTGAAATGCACGCTGCCACCTGTCGGCTCCAACAGCCGCAACATGGCCCGCCCCAGCGTGGATTTGCCAGAACCGGACCCGCCGACAATACCCATCACCGCGCCCTTCGGCAGATCAAACGTGATTCCCTTCAGAATCTCGATGCGCGGTGCGGCACCCAGCAAGGGTTTGCGCGTCATATCGGGCAAGGACAGATGCAGATCGCGGACTTCGTACATCATCGGCTAGCCCTCAGATCGTGTTCGCGGACCTCGCGTTCAACCAGTTCAATCACCGCATCCGACACAGGCGTCAGACTGCCGGTAGGATCGGTGTAGGTCGGCGTTGCGGCCAGCAGGGCGGCGGAATAGGGGTGAATGGGGCGCATGAAAAAGCGCCGCATGCGCGCATCCTCAACGACCTTGCCGGCATAAAGCACCGACAGCGTATCGCTGACCTTGGACACAACACCAAGGTCGTGGGTGACAAACAGCAGCGCGGTGTTGTGTCGGGCCTGCATGTCAGCAATCAGGCGCAGGATTTGCTTTTGCACAGTGACATCCAGCGCGGTCGTCGGCTCATCTGCGATGATCAGCTTCGGTTCGGCGGCAAAGGCAGATGCGATCAGGATGCGCTGGCGCATGCCGCCTGACAACTCATGCGGATAGGTGCGCATTACGCGGGCAGGATCTGGGATATGGACCTCAGCCAGCAGGTCAAGCGCGCGCGCCTCTGCGTCTCTCTTGCTCCATCCCAGAATGTCCACCAGACGGCGTGTGATCTGCGGCCCTATGCGTTTCGACGGGTTAAGGGCCGTCAGCGGGTCTTGGGGGATCAGGGCGGCGGTGGCACCGATAAGTTTGCGCCGGTTCGCAGGGTGCAGCGCCAACAGGTTGACACCGTCCAGCCATATTTCACCACTCGTTACGGTTAACGCACGGGGCAGGGTTCCAAGCACCGCCTTGCCAATCATGGATTTGCCCGCCCCGCTTTCGCCGACCAGTGCATGGACCTGACCGGCATCCACGTTAAGCGATACGGAGCGCAGGATCGGCGTGCCGGTCTTTAGCGCCACACAAAGATTGCGAATGGACAAATAGGCGCTCATCTCAGCACCGGATCAAAGCGGTCTTTCAAGCCTTCGCCCAATTGGGAAAAGCTGAGCACTGTCAGGAACAACGTGATCAACGGGAACACCAGCACCCACCACGCTTGATGCACCGATGTGCGCCCCTCTGATATCATGCCGCCCCATGTTGGGCTGTCGGTCGAGATGGACAAGTTTACGAATGAAAGGATCGCCTCAACGATCACCGCTATGCCCATTTCCAAGGTTAACAGCGCGATGATTGTGGGCAGCACATTCGGCAGGATTTCGGTGATCATCGTCCCGAACCGTGTGCGCCCCGCGACCTGAGCGGAGGCGACGTAATCCATTGCGCCCTGTGACATCGCCTCGGCGCGGATCACGCGGGCGAAACGGGTCCAGTCTATGACCACAATCGCGATGATGATCGAGATCAGGCCCGGACCCAGTACGGCGATAAGCAGGATTGCGAAGAGGACAGGGGGGAAGGCCATCCAGATGTCGATAAAGCGGCTGATGATCCGGTCCGGCCATCTCCGGTAGTAGCCAGCGATCAGGCCCAGTGTCGCGCCCAGAATGCAGGTCAATGTCCCCGCGACCAGCGCCCCAATCAGAGCCAAACGCGCCCCATAGAGCATGCGGGACAGCACATCACGGCCCAGCGAATCCGTCCCTAGCAGAAAGCCGGGTTCCGCCCCGCTTTGCCAAAACGGCGGCATGCGGCCAAGGAACAAGTCCTGCATCAAAGGGTCTTTCGGGGCGATCAGTGGCGCAAAGACCGCGGCGAGCACCAATAGCGTTAACCATCCCCCTGACAGCCAAAGGCGCAGCCCCAAAGGGCGTCTGATCTCTCCGCGCGCATCACGCATGGCGCAGCCTTGGGTTCAGCACCACATAAAGCATATCCACGACCAGATTAACGATTGTAAACAGCAGCGCGAACAGGATCACGATGCCTTGGATCAACGGCAAATCACGGTTAATCACTGCATCAATCGCCATGTTTCCCAGCCCCTCGTAGCTGAACAACCGTTCAATGATCACGGTGCCGCCAATCAGAAACGTAAACTGCACGCCAACCAAGGTCAGCGTTGGCAAAACCGCATTTGGCAGCGCCTCGCGTGTGATCACCTTGCCCTCTGAATAGCCTTTGGTACGGGCCAGCGTCACGTAATCCAGATGCATGGTTTCCTTGAGTGATTGTTTCAAAAGCTGCGCAATAATTGCTGCCAGCGGAATGGCCAGCGCAAGGGCAGGCATGAACATATGGCCGATCAGGTCGGCAATAACGTCAAACCTCAGGCGCAGGATTGCCTCAAACAAATAGAATTGCGTGGAAAAGTCGATGTTCAGCGCCGGTGAGATACGACCAGAGATGTGAAATACCGGCCAAAGCACCCCGAAAAGTAAGATTAACACAAGCCCCCACAGAAAATCCGGGATCGACAGGGCCATGCCGGCGGTGACATCAATCGCGCCCTCGGCTTTCCCATCGCGAAAACGGGTGCCCAGCAGGGCCAATGTGCCGCCCATCAGCACGGCCAGCGCCAAGGCGACGATCGACAATTCCAGCGTTGCGGGTAGGCGGTTCAGGACAAGGCCCGCGACCGGTTGGCGGGTTGAGATCGAGGTGCCAAAGTCACCCTGCATCACCCCGGACAGCCAGATCACGAACTGCTGAAAGATGGATTTATCAAACCCGTAAAGCGCTTGCAGCCGCGCGATGTCTGCCTCTGTTGCGCCGGGGGGCAGCATCATCGCAATAGGATTGCCCGGCACCACGCGGATCACAACGAATACGATCACGGCCACCCCAAAAAGCGTGATCGCGGTGGTAATCAGCCGCAAAAGTATGGCGCGGAGGAGGGTCATTCAGAGCCTAAACAGGGAAAAATGGTCATGGGGTGGGGCAACATTGGCTGCCCCACCAATTGCAACGCGTGATTTACGCGGGCGTCATCAGATGCGGCAGCAGCGCACCGGAACGGTGTGGCACGACGTTGACACCGCTCGCATGCACGATGGGTTGGACGAACTGCAACAGTGGGATCACTTCGGCATTTTCGGCAATCCGGCGGTCCACTTCTCTCCAGCCTGCGATGCGCTTGGCCTCGTCAGCTTCGCCCCACAGCGGCAGGATCGCGTCAAAGGTTTCCTGTCCATCCCAGACCGAGTGCGGCGAAGGCCCGAACATCGCGAACCCGGTCGAGGTTGTCGGATCACCAACCGAATTGCCCCAGTTATAGAACGCGGCAGGGGCCAATTGATCGGCGGCACGCAGTTCAAAATGTTTGGCGATTTCATAGACTTCGATCTCTGCCTCGATGCCCACACGGCGCCACAGACCGACGATGGCCTGGACCATTTCGTAATCCTTGGGCTTGAACCCTCTGGTGGTCTGGATCTTGAACTTGACCGGATTGTCAGGGCCATAGCCCGATTCCGCGAGCAGTTTTATGGACAGTTCAGGATCATAGGCCACAGTGATACTGGGATCATAGGCCACATAGTCAGGCGTTTGCAGCGTGTCGATGGCAACGCCATAACCCGACAGCAACCTGTCGATGATCAGGCCCTTGTCGATGGCATGTGCCGCGGCTTTGCGGACGTTCGGGTCGCTCATCACCTCGATATCGTTCAGGAAAATCATGCCGATATCTGAGATGGGTTCGGCGACGCCGTCCAACCCGTCTTTGGCCTTCAGGCGGTCGAATTCCTCATAGGGGATTTCCAGTGTCACGTGGCTGTTGCCCGATTCCACTTCGGCGACTCGGCTTGCTGCGTCGGTCACGAACTTGATCGTTACGGTTTTGAACGCAGGTGCGCCACCCCAGTAGTTTTCGTTGGCTTTCAGGCGCACAAATGCGTTGCGCTCAAACTTTTCGACCATGTAGGGGCCGGTGCCGATGGGTGCCGCTTCAAAGCCTTCTGCACCGACTTCCTCGTAGTATTTCTTGGGCAGGACATAGCCGGTAAGGAACGACATCCATTTAAAGAACGTCGGCTCATATTCCTTAACGTCCGCCGTGACGCGGTTGCCGTCAGCGGTGATATTCTCGACCTTGCCCCAGATGAAATTGATCGGGTTGCCCGTCTCTGGCGTGGCGGCGCGTTGCAGTGACCATGCGACGTCTTCGGCGCTGAACGGATCGCCGTTGTGCCATGTGACGCCTTCACGGACGTCCATCCAGATCTGGCTGCGGTCGTCGTTCCAGCCCCAGTCGGTGATCAGGCCGGACCCGAACGACAGGTCAGGATTTTGCGGGATGTAGAGGTCAAAAACCGACTGGTAGAACCCTTGGATCGTCGGGTTCACCGCTGAGGCACCGACGGTGGGATCCCAGCTGGGCAGGTTGACGTTGTAGGCAATGACCAATTCGTCAATCGCTTGGGCAAAGCTGGGCAATGCGACCGTTGCAAGGGTCGCTGCCGCGACGCCGGTTTTCAGCAGACTTCTTCTGGATAGTGCCATGATATTTCTCCCTTATTGGTTTCGTTTGTTATGTTTGTGCGGTCATTTTCCGACCAGTTTTTTTGCCAGCATCGTACCCGGTCCGGCGCCGGTGCCCCCGCCCGGCCAAACCGCAGCGCCGGTGTGATACAGGTTCTTGATCGGCGTTGTGCCATCGGCGTATCCGCGCGCGGGCCGGTTCATGAAATGCTGGTGCAGATGATGGCTGCCACAGACCTGGTCCCCGCCAACAAGGTTGGGATTGTCCGCCTCAAGCATGTCAGGTGTCACGATATGTTGGCCAAGGATATGTTTGCGCGTGCCGGGTGCATAGCGTTCGAGGATATCAAGTGCGCGGTTGGCAAAGGGTTCTGCCGCGTCAGTCCAATTGGTCGCAGTAATCTCGCTCTTGGCGTCGCCTTTGATCTGGCCGGGGGCCATGCGGATTTGTAGCCACAGCACGTGTTTGCCTGCGGGTGCGCGGGACGGGTCCACCACTGTCGGCTGGCCGCAGACAATCACCGGCTCATCGGGCAGCAAACCGGCCTTGGCCTGCGCATAGGTGCGCGCCATCTGGTCCATCGACGGGGCAAGGTGGACATAGGCAAAGCGTTTAAGTTCACGCGCGGTCCAGTTCGGCAGTGCGTCCATCGCGAGGTGGATCATCATCGTGCCGGGGGCGTGCTGAAAATTCTGCATCGCTTTTTCATGGCGACCACCGGTGCCGCCGGTCAGCTTGGTTAACGCAGAGGGCGCGACATTGGCGATGACCGCCTTTTGCGCCTTGATTTTCGTGCCGTTCGCCAGCGTGATGCCAAAGGCGCGACCGGCGGCTTGGTTAATTTCGGTCACTTCGGAGTTGCAATGAACCTGACCGCCGCGCGTCTCGATCATCTTGACCATGGCGTTTGTCATCGTCGACGCGCCACCCGCGCCCAACACCATGCCGAACGCCTGACCTGCCATGCCTTCGAGGTAGGGAAATACGGCGCCGCCCGCGATGTCGGGGGCGAAATCAAGATGCATGCCCCATGCGGCCAAGGTTGCTTTGACATGGTCGCTCTCGAATGTCTGGTCTAGCCATGCACGGGGGGACATCATGAGGAATTGCGCCAGATCCAGCGCGCCCGCGCCGCCCGTCTTGCGCCACGTCTTCCACCCTAAGGATGAAAATGCACGTAAATTCATCGGGGAACCGAGGACATTCAGAATCGCTTCGGCGCGGTTGGGAAAATCGCGGGTCAGTTCCGTCCAAGTCTCTGCATCGGCGTCTGAAAAGCCGCGCACGCGGGCTGTGGTAAGTGCCGCATCATTGGAAACGCCCAACCACCGGCCATCAGGGAAAACCGAAGCAAAAGGATGTGCCGTCGGCGCGAACGCCAAACCATGGGTTGCCAGTTCAGCGGCATGATTGCCATGAAAAGCAGAGCCTGCAAAGAGCGAAAGGTTCATCGCGGCCCAGTCATGTTTGAAGCCGGGCAGGGTGTATTCGCCCGTTTTGACCGCGCCGCCGGGTTCTGCGTTCTGCTCATAAATCGCAACCTTCCACCCGCGTGCCGCGAGGTGACAAGCGCAGGCGAGGCTGTTGTGCCCCGCGCCAATGAATATTGCGTCTGGTTCCGGTGTCATCTTCCCATTCCCCTTGAACAAGATAATTGCAAACGCATGTAAATTTGTCTAGCGTTGATTCATCAACGCTAGCGCGAGGCGGGTCGCGCACCAAAGGGAGATAAGAAAATGAGCGCATCGGATATTGTCAGCAATCTGGGGGCCATGCTGGTCTCTGGCGGGGTCGAAGTGGTGGATTGCACCGGGGTGCTGGGGCCGGACACGCCGATCATCCAACTGCCTGCGGATTTTGCGAAACCCACGCCCAAGGTCGAGATCCACAAGATTTCGGAATATGACAACGATGGCCCGTTTTTTGCGTGGAACTGGATGGTGCTGGGGGAACATTCCGGCACCCATTTTGACGCGCCGCACCATTGGATCACCGGCAAGGATTACCCCGATGGCTTTACCGACAAGCTGGATGTGCAGCGGTTGGTGGCACCGGTCAACGTGATTGATTGTTCGGCTCAATCTGCCGAGAACGAGGATTTTCTGTTAACCGCTGATCTGGTGAAAGCGTGGGAAGCAGAGCACGGTGAAATTGGTGCAGGTGAATGGGTCGTGATGCGGACCGATTGGGACAGCCGCGTTGATGACGAGGCGAAGTTCCTCAACGCGGATGAAACGGGGCCACATTCCCCTGGCCCGACACCTGATTGTATCGAGTATCTGCTCAGCAAGAAAATCGTCGGTTGGGGCACGCAGTGTATTGGCACGGACGCGGGTCAGGCGGGCGGGATGGAGCCGCCTTATCCGGCGCATAATCTGCTGCACCGCGACAATTGCTTTGGTCTTGCGTCGCTCACCAACTTGTCAAAGCTGCCCGCGAAAGGTGCGATTCTGATTGCCGCACCGCTCAAGATCGAGAACGGTACAGGATCACCGATCCGGGCGCTGGCTTTGGTTCCCAAAGGCTAAGCGGATGGCGCAGTTCGATCATCTGATCATCGGGACGGGCATTAATGCGTTGGTGGCCGCCGCGATGTTGTCGCGCAAGGGCGATAGTGTGTTGATGATCGAACGCGAAAACCGGATTGGCGGGTGTATGTATACGTCCGATGATGTGACATTGCCCGGCTATCATCACGACGTTATGGCCGCGACATTTGTGTTGTTCCTGACCGGTCCGGCGCATGGGGCGCTGGGGGATGATCTGGCGAAGCATGGGTTGGAGTTTTGTCATTCGCCGCATCCCACGGCGGTGTTGCGTCCCTGTGGAAAAGCGTTGGTTTTCTCAACCGATCGCGCCGCGAATGTGGCCGCGTTCGGTCAGGATGATGGCGCGCAACATGCCGCTGATGTTGGCAGGATCGAAGCGGATGCAGAGTTTCTGTTCGCGCTCTTGGGTCAACCGTTGTGGTCGCGGCAGACGGCGATGTTGGTTGCGAAACAGGCGTGGAAAAAGGGTCTTGGCCCGCTGAAATCGTGGTTTGGTGAGGCGTTGGAGCCTGCGCGGGGCTGGTTGGAAACGCGGTATGCTTCGGCGGAGGTTCAGGCGCTTTGGGCGCCATGGGTATTACATGTGGGGTTGACGCCCGAGGCCAGTTATGGCGGGCAAATGGCGCGCGTGATTGCGTTTGCATTGGAGGCCGCTGGCGCGCCGGTGGTCAAAGGTGGCGCAGGGCAGGCGGCAGAGGCGTTTCGGTCACTGATCGAGGCGAATGGCGGCAAGATCAGAACCGGTGTCGAGGCGTCGAAAGTCATCATTGAGAATGGTAAGGCTGTCGGAGTAGAGACAGCGGATGATGAAAAGATACTGGCAAAGAACGTGATTGCCAGCACCGCACCGGGACAATTGTATGATGGGTTGTTGGGGGGGCACATCGCGCCTGAGACACCCAAGAAATTCCGGCATGGGCGTGGTAATTTCCAGCTGCATTTTGCGTTGGACGGGCCGATTGAATGGGCGTCTGACGGGTTGAGCGATGTCGCGTTGATCCACTTGGCAGATGGCATTGATAGCGTTTCAAAATCCTGCAACGCGGCAGAGCGCGGGATGTTGCCTGCGGTGCCGACGATCTGCGTCGGTCAGCCCCATGCGATGGACCCGACGCGCTGCCCGGACGGCAAGGCGATCCTTTGGCTGCAAATTCCTGACGCGCCCAGTGTGATCAAGGGTGATGCGGCAGGTCAGATCGAGACGGTGCCGGAATGGACGGACGCAATGCGCGAAGCATACGCAGACCGGATCGAAAGCATCCTGTCAAAGCACATCAAGAATTGGGATCAGATCAAGCTGAAACGCCGCGCCTATTCGCCCAGTGATTTGGAAGCGATGAACGTTAACCTTGTGGGCGGCGATCCTTATGGCGGTGCTTGCGCGCTGGACCAGTTTTTCATCTGGCGGCCCCATGCGGCGCAGACCAACAACGGCACGGCGATCCGGAACCTGCATCACATCGGGGCATCGACCCATCCGGGGCCGGGGCTTGGCGGTGGATCAGGCTTTAACATCGCAAAGGGGCTGGGCGCATGACAGAGCAGAAAGACGCCCCGCGTCTGGGGGAAATGGGGCTAGAGAATTTCGCGCCCTACCTCATGAACCGGATCATCGGACGGTATAACGCCGCGCTGTCGACAGAAATGGCAGCGCTTGGTTTGACCACACCGCAGATGCGGTCATTGGCGGTTTTGTCTGTGATCGACGGCATTTTGATCCGCGAGCTGGCAGTCTATTCTGTGGTGCAACAATCGACCCTAAGCCGCGCTTTAGACACGCTTGACGCTAACGGAATGATCCGGCGCGAGACGGACGAAAAAGACAGCCGCGCGACACGGGTGTTCCTGATGGACGCCGGGCGCGAGGCCTATGAACGGCTGTGGCCGCATATGTCGCAGGCGTCCGAGGCGATGTTCAAGGGGATTGATGATACCGAACGTCGCGCCTTTGTCGGGACGCTGCAAACCATTCTACGCAATATTCGCAAGCACGACTTTTGATCTTGGTCCAAGGGGAAACGCATGGCTGAACGTTCGTTCAAGGCTGAGGTAGAACATCTGCGCAAAGGTGACGGGGATGTGTTCACCGGCGAGGGGATTCTGGCGATCACCAAGGCGCTGTTGGAGAATGGTGTGGGCTATGTCGGCGGTTATCAGGGCGCGCCGATTTCGCATTTGATGGACGTTCTGGCGGATGCCGAAGGGTTGCTGGGTGAGTTGGGTGTGCGATTTGAGGCGAACGCGTCAGAGGCTGCGGCGGCTGCGATGTTGGCGGCGTCGGTGCATTATCCGATCCGGGGTGCTGTGACGTTCAAGGGGCCGGTTGGCGTGAATGTGGCCTCAGACGCGTTGGCGAATCTGTGCTCAAGTGGTGTGAATGGTGGTGCGTTGATCATCGTCGGCGAGGACTACGGTGAGGGGTCGTCGATCATGCAGGAACGGTCCCACGGGTTTGCGATGAAATCGCAGTTCTGGATGCTGGACCCGCGTCCAAACCTGCCGTCGATCACCAAGGCGGTGAAGGACGGTTTTGAGTTGAGCGAGGCGAGCAACACGCCCGTGATGCTGATGGTACGGATCAGGTCGTGCCATGTAACGGGCAGTTTCGAGACCCGCGATAACGTGCCGCCACCCTTGACGGTCCGCGAGGCGATTGCCAATCCGCAGTCCGATTTCAACCGCGTTGTGTTGCCGCCGATGAGCTATCTGCATGAGCAGGACAAGGTGAAAAACCGTTGGCCCGCAGCCGAGAAATTCATCATGGAGCGGGGGCTGAACGAGGTGTTTGGCCCCGAAAAAGCGCCGCTTGGGATTGTGGTTCAGGGGGGTATGTATAATGGACTGATCCGGGCGTTGCAGCGTCTGGGGTTGGCGGATGTCTTTGGTCAGACAGAGGTGCCGATTTACTGTCTGAATGTCACTTATCCGCTGGTTAGAGACGAATTCGACGCCTTTTGTGAGGGCAAGGATCACTTGCTGATCGTCGAAGAAGGGCAGCCGGAGCATATCGAACAACACCTTGGGTCGTTCTTGTACAAAGCGGGTCGGACGCTGAAATTATACGGTAAAGACGTGCTGCCGATGGCGGGGGAATACACCGGGCAGGTGATGCTGGACGGGGTCACTGCGTTCTTGCGGGCTGCCGCGCCTGATATGTTGCCGGGGCAAGTGCGCGCGCCGAATATGGAAGCGCCGCAGATACCCGATCTGTCGAAAACCGTGCCGATCCGGCCACCGGGGTTCTGTACGGGATGCCCTGAGCGGCCGATCTTTGCGGGTATGAAGCTGGTCGAACAGGAATTAGGCAAGAGCCAGATCACCGCCGACATTGGGTGTCATCTATTTGGGTCGTTGCCGCCGTTCGAGATTGGCGGCGCGACGATGGGTTACGGGCTTGGGCCTGCTGCCAATGCCGCATTTGATGGTGGCGGGGAGCGGCGCGCGATTTCGATCCTTGGGGATGGCGGGTTTTGGCATAACGGGCTGACGTCGAGCATCGGGAACATGGTGTTCAACAAATCCGACAATGTGGTGATGATCGTTGACAACTATTATTCGGCGGCAACCGGCGGGCAGGATATTCTGTCGAGCCGGGCGCATAATGACACCAAGGCGACGCAAAACCCGATTGGTGCGGCGCTGAAAGGGGTCGGCGTGGAATGGGTGCGCCAGATTGATCATACCTATGATGTGGCCAAGGTTAGAGACACATTAAAGGAAGCGTTAACCACTGATTTCAAGGGTCCGAAGGTGATTGTTGCGTCCTCGGAATGTATGCTGAACAAGCAGCGGCGTGAGAAACCGATCCGTAACAAAGCGATCAAGGAAGGGCGGCGCGTGGACGTGCCGCGCTTTGGTGTGGATAGTGATGTGTGCACCGGCGATCATGCGTGTATCCGGCTGTCGGGATGTCCGTCGCTGTCGTTGAAACGGCTGGACGATCCGCTGCGTGATGATCCGGTGGCCTATATTGATCAGACCTGTGTGGGATGCGGAAATTGCGGTGAGGTTGCGGATGCCGCTGTTTTGTGTCCGTCCTTTTATCGTGCCGATGTGGTGCATAATCCCGGTGGATTTGAAAGCTGGCGCGCGGGTGTGCGGGCGATGGTAATCGGCTGGTTGCAACGGCGGCGCGACAAGAAACGGTTGCGGATGGAGCTGCCTGCATGAACTTTGTGCTGCCAGCAAAAGAAACGGATGCGCGCGTGGGTCAGATCATCAAGTTGGCGGTGATGGCTGTTGGCGGGCAGGGCGGCGGTGTGCTGACCGGATGGATCGAAGCAATGGCACGGGCGCAGGGGTATGCGTGTCAGGCGACCTCTGTTGCGGGTGTGGCACAGCGGACAGGGGCCACGATTTACTATGTTGAAATGACACCGGCGAGCGACCAGCAGCCGATTTTTGCGCTGGCCCCTGCGGGCGGTGATGTGGATGTTCTGATCGCGGCGGAAATGATGGAAGTGGGCCGTGCCGTGATGCGCGGGTTCGTGACGCCGGACCGCACGACGCTGATCGGATCGACCCACCGGGCGCTGGCAGTGTCCGAGAAAACCGCGCCGGGTGACGCGATCGCCAGTTCGGACGAGGTACGTGCGGCGGCAGAGATCGCGGCGCAACGGTTGATTTTGGCCGATATGGATGCGCTGGCGGTGGGGCAGGGGTCTGTGATCTCGGCCAGCTTGTTCGGGGCGTTGGCGGGGTCTGGCGCGTTGCCGTTTCCGCGTGAAGCGTATGAGGATGCCATTCGTGCGGGTGGCAAGGGAGTGGAGCCGTCGCTCAAGGCGTTTGGCGTCGGGTTTGAGGCGGCTCTAAATGGCATCGCAGAGCCTGAAAAGGCAGGGCCCAAGCCCGCGCCCAAGATGAAGGGCGCGCGGACCCAGATGCAGAAATGGGAGGCGCTTGTGGCGCGCGCCCAAGGGTTGCCGAACGCGGTACAGCAGATGGCTTTGACCGGTTTGATGAAAGTCGTGGACTTTCAGGATATCGCCTATGGCGCACGGTATTTGCAGCGGTTGGAGAACATCGTTGACCTTGATACCGGCGCGCAGGGTTGGGAGCTGAGCGTGACTGCGGCCAAGTACATCGCCAATGCGATGGCCTATGATGATATTATCCGTGTGGCGGATCTGAAAACGCGGGGGCCACGGTTCAACCGTATCCGCGAGGAGATGGGGGTTGAAGGTCAGCAGTTGGTGCAACTGACCGAATTTTTCCACCCCCGCGCCGAAGAGATTGCCAGCATGATGCCCGCCAAGATGGGTGCCAAGTGGGAGGCTGATCCTAAACGCATGGCGCGGCTTGATCGGTGGTTCAACAAGGGGCGGCGGTTGCGTACACATACGTTGCGGTCCTTCCTGATGCTGCATTTTTTGGGCGGGCTGAAAGGCTACCGGATGAAGACGCGCAGGCACGAGGTTGAGGTGGCGCATCTGGAGGCGTGGCTGGATCAGAGTTTATCGGTGGTCGCGCAAGATTATGCGCTGGCGGTGGAGATGCTGAAAAACCGCAGATTGGTGAAAGGGTATTCCGATACCCACGCGCGGGGTTTGAGCAAATTCGCGACTGTCATGGGGGCAGCGACATTGTTGCAAGGGCGCGATGATGCCGCAGAGTGGATGGCGCGATTGCGCGAGGCGGCGCTGCAAGATCCAGAAGGCAAAGCGTTGGAAGGTGCGATCCAGACGGTGCGTAGCTTTGTTTAACCACGATATCTGCGTGGAAGGGTAGACAAACCACCCCTGTTAGCGCTAACAAGTGATCAAAGAACCATCCTGAGGAGGGTATCATGATTCATGATGTTTTAGCGCGTGTCACTGACCGCATCATTGCGCGTTCCGCGCCAACGCGGGATGTTTACATGGCGCAGATGCGCGCAGCGGGCAAAGAAGGGCCAGCGCGGGCGCATCTGTCGTGCAGCGGGCAGGCGCATGCCTATGCCGCGGCGGGCCCGGATCAAGCGAATCTGGCAACCAAATCTGCGGGCAACATCGGTATTGTGACTGCCTATAATGACATGCTGTCCGCGCATCAGCCGTTTGAGCGTTTCCCTGAATTGATCCGCGATGCTGCCCGCGGCGTTGGTGGCACGGCGCAGGTTGCGGGCGGCGTGCCTGCGATGTGTGACGGCGTGACCCAAGGCACTGCGGGCATGGAGTTGAGCCTGTTTTCGCGTGATGTGATTGCGTTGGCCGCCGGTGTCGCGCTGAGCCACAACACGTTCGATACGTCGATCTATCTGGGTGTCTGTGACAAGATTGTGCCGGGGTTGATTATTGCCGCCCAAGGGTTCGGGCATTTGCCATCGGTGTTTTTGCCTGCCGGGCCGATGGTGTCCGGCATTTCCAACGATGAAAAGGCGCAAGTACGTCAGAAATTCGCAGCTGGCGAAGTGGATCGCGCCGAGTTGATGGCCGCCGAGATGGCCGCGTATCACGGGCCGGGAACCTGCACGTTCTACGGCACCGCGAACACCAACCAGATGTTGATGGAGTTTATGGGGCTGCATTTGCCCGGTTCCAGCTTTGTGAACCCCAACACACCGTTGCGCGATGCGTTGACCGTGGCGGGTACACAGCGGGCGCTGGCGATCTCGCATCTAGGGGATGAATACATTCCAACCTGTGATGTGCTGGACGTGCGGGCCTATGTGAACGGGATTGTCGGGCTTAATGCGACGGGCGGATCGACGAACCTGTTGATCCACTTGGTCGCGATGGCGCGGGCAGGGGGGATCATTCTGGATTGGCAGGATTTTTCTGATCTGGCGGATGTGACGCCTTTGCTGGCGCGGGTCTATCCAAACGGGTTGGCGGATGTGAATCACTTTCATGCGGCGGGCGGATTGGGTTTCATGATCGGCGAATTGCTGCGCGGCGGTTTGCTGCATGAGGATGTTACCACGATCATGGGCGAAGGGTTGGACCAGTATACGCAAGAACCGCGTTTGAAAGACGGTTTGGTTGAATGGGTCGCCGGACCGCGCGAGACCTTGAACGATAGAATCGTGAAACCGCTGTCTGATCCGTTTCAGGCGACTGGCGGTCTTAAGCGGCTGGATGGATCGCTGGGCCGTGCGGTGACAAAGGTGTCTGCGGTCAAGGAAGATCATCGCGTGATCGAGGCACCCGCGCGGGTGTTCCATGATCAGGAGGCGGTCAAGGCAGCCTATCAGGCCGGTGAGTTCACTGGTGACGTCATTGTCGTTGTACGGTTCCAAGGCCCCAAGGCCAACGGAATGCCCGAGTTGCACAGCCTGACGCCGATGCTGGCGAATTTGCAGGCGCGCGGGCTGAATGTGGCGCTGGTCACGGATGGCCGCATGTCAGGCGCGTCCGGTAAGGTGCTAAGCGCGATTCACGTTTGTCCTGAAGCGGTCGATGGTGGCCCCATTGCGCAGATCGCTGATGGCGATATGCTGCGCGTTGATGCGGTTGCGGGGCGTTTGGACATCATGGATGCGACCGTGCTGGACCGGCCTGTTGTGACCGCCGACCTCAGCGCGAATGCCTTTGGTCAGGGCCGTGCATTGTTTAATAATTTCCGTGCCATTGTCGGGTCTGCCGACACGGGCGCGGGCTGTTTGTAAGAAGGAACCACCACTATGATCACCGCCCACGCAGCCAGCGCCCGCGCGCGCGCCATGTGCCAGACTTGTCCGATCATACCGGTTCTGGTGGTTCATGATGTCGCCCATGCGCGCCCCTTGGCCGAAGCTTTGGTTGCCGGTGGATTGACCGTGCTTGAGGTGACATTGCGCACCGAACAAGCGCTGGATGTGATCGCCGAGATGGCCAAAGTCGAGGGTGCGATTGTGGGGGCGGGGACCGTTCTGAGCCGAGAGGACGTGGATGCGTCTATCGCTGCGGGCGCGACCTTTGCTGTGTCACCGGGTGCAACGGATATGCTGCTGGACGCGGCAGAGGCGGCAGGTCTGCCGATCTTGCCCGGTGCCGCGACGGCATCAGAGGCGATGCGTTTGCTGGAACGCGGTTATGACATGCTCAAGTTTTTCCCTGCCGAGGCTGCGGGCGGCGTGAATATGCTTAAATCTTTGGGTGGTCCGCTGCCACAGATCGGGTTCTGTCCGACCGGTGGCGTGTCGCCCAAGAATGCCGCAAGCTATCTGGCGCTGGACAATGTGATCTGTGCAGGCGGCAGTTGGGTTGCCCCCGCCGCGATGGTTGAGGCAGGCGATTGGGCCGGCATCACGGCGCTGGCGAAAGCGGCAGCAGCGCTTTAACGCGCTGGTTTCTTTGGGTCGTCCAGAGGTCGATTTATTGTGATGCGCGTGCGTGGCGATGTGTCTTGATATGCACAGATCCTGTTCTTTTTCAGGGTACAAGCAAGCATTTGCAGGCGGTATGAATCCTGTAATATCTTAACGTACCCCGCAGAAAGGACACAAGATGAGCTGGAATCCTACGATTGAACCCCAATGTCCCGATGCGGGCAATCTGGATGCGATTGATACGCTGATCATTCCGCGCGCACGGGATCTGGGTGAGTTCGAGGTGCGCCGCGCCCTGCCGGCCCCCAAACGCCAGATGGTCGGGCCGTTCATATTTTTCGACCAGATGGGGCCGGTGGAATTTCTGACAGGCCAAGGCATCGACGTGCGCCCGCACCCGCATATCGGTCTGGCAACAGTGACCTATCTGTACAAAGGTGAATTTCAGCACCGCGACAGTCTGGGCACCAACCAGATGATTTACCCCGGTGAGGTGAACTGGATGATTGCAGGCAATGGCGTCACCCATTCCGAACGCACAAGCGCGGAAACACGGCGTGGTGAAAGCCCTTTGTTCGGCATTCAAACATGGGTTGCCCTGCCCGAGAAAGACGAAGAAACCAACGCGGCGTTCGAACATCACGCACAAGACGCGCTGCCCTTCATCGAAGGGGAAGGCAAGCAGGTGCGCCTGATCCTTGGCACTGCGTGGGGCGAACGTGCGCCGACAAAGACATTCACAGAGATGTTTTATGCCGACGCCATTCTGGCCCCCGGCGCGATGATCCCGATGCCCGATAATCACGAGGATCGCGGCGTCTATGTCACTTCTGGCAGTGTTACGATTGCGGGCGATACGTTTGAGGCGGGACGCATGATGGTGTTCCGACCCGGTGACGCGATGACGCTGCGCGCGGGCCCACATGGCGCGCGGCTGATGTTGTTGGGGGGCGAAACGATGAACCAGTCACGCTATATCTGGTGGAATTTCGTGGCGTCCTCGCAGGACAAAATTGACGCGGCAAAAGAAGCGTGGCGTGCGGGCGATTGGCTGCATGGCAGGTTCCAATTGCCGCCGGGTGACGACGCAGAATTTATTCCCGCGCCTGACAGGTAGGGGCTGCGGGTGGCGATCCGCTTGATCGTTGTAGGAAACAGCGACAAGGTGCGGGCAGATGAAACCGACCAAAGGAACATCGACTGATGTCTGCCCCCGACCTGCGCATACTGTCTATCGGGTGCAGTTGCATCAATCGGTTCCAGTTCGATTTCTTTATCGAACGTCACCCCGAATACGCCGACTGTTTTCCGCGGGGGCTGTTCGATTGGAACATCACTACACTAGAGGTATCGCTGAATGTCCTGCGCCGTGCTGCCGCGTCTGACCTGATGCCGGTTCTCGGCGATGGGGAACTATATTATCTTGCGCAGCAGACCTTGATTTTCAACACTGCCTTGCCCGGCTTTTCGTTCTTTCACGAAGCGACGCCGCAGCAGATCATCGACGATCAGACCCGCCGCGCTGCGTTTCTGGGCAAGATCGCGCATCTTGCCGAACCCTTTGTTGCGCCCCCTGCAGGTGTCCGCACGCATCTGGTCTGGTCGAACCTGCAACCGAATTTGCCCGATACGGTCGAGAACGTCTTTGACTGGGAAACCTTCCAACTGACGCCCGCCCGCTATGCTGAGGTCAAAACCCTTGGGCGCCGGATATATGGTGTGGATACGACGTTTTCGTTCTTGTCGACCCCGCAGGACATGCAGGCGTCTTTGGCAGACCGCGAAGATGTCCACTGTTTTGATATTCCCCGCAGCGAGGCGTTTAAAGGGGATGATGATCTGTATGAGGAAGTATTGATGCAGGCCATTCTTGCCGAACCGGTGCCTGTGCCACATGCACACAGGTCTTGGTGGGCCGGTTTGTTGGGGCGGTTCGGGAAACGTTAGGCCCGGGTCAACCTGCCGCGCAGTAACGCAAGTTGCAGACGCCTGCCAAAGGCATGTTGCAATCTGTCGCCAGCACCCATGCGCTATTGATTGGCAATGATGCTGGTCCTCTGGACTGAGCTTGCAAGAATGGAAGTGATGCAACTGGCTTTGCCGCAAGTCTGTGGGGCATCTATTCCTTATCCCAGTATTCAGACCTCAGAACGCGTTTGTACATTTTTCGAGAGTGTCTGATCTTCTGTGTATGAGTAATTCGGTCCATGCTTCATTAACGAAGGAGCATGAAGACAATGACGATTACGAAGGAAGTATTAGATGAGCTGCTGAGCGGCGTTGAGAACGC